>Ga0307511_10008644_pt1 | contig 10181 bp, 6 predicted proteins | sample 13_EM_MG_FD_200266 | JGI IMG/M metagenome (GOLD analysis project Ga0307511, IMG submission 200266) | Populus trichocarpa ectomycorrhiza microbial communities from riparian zone in the Pacific Northwest, United States - 13_EM | ecosystem: Host-associated > Plants > Roots > Unclassified | place... | reverse complement strand
GACAGTTGTGTCATCTGTGGGCACCGTAGTATCATCCGTTGGCACCGTAGTGTCATCGGTCGGCACTGTAGTGTCATCAGTCGGCACTGTAGTATCATCGGTCGGCACTGTAGTGTCATCAGTCGGCACTGTAGTATCATCGGTCGGCACTGTAGTATCATCGGTCGGCACTGTAGTGTCATCCACGGGGACTGTAGTGTCATCCACCGGCGCTGTAGTGTCATCCACCGGCACCGTAGTATCCGTCGGCACCGTGGTATCCACCGGTTGGTTGGTCCCCGGAATGGGTGGAATTGGGATATTTATGGGGGTAACGATTCCTCCTGGGGCAATCGTCTCAATCAATCCTGGTCCCTTTGGCTCCTTTGGTGGCTCGGGCTCCTTTGGTGGCTCCGGCTGCTTTGGTGGCTTTGGTGCCTTTGGCGTCTTCTTCTTGGGGGTACGGCGCTCGATGGGCGTGGATGGTGGATACCCATAGGTCTTGTAGGCAGATTCGCCGGTGACTGAGCGTGCGGCAATTCCGACGTCGTTTCCGACATTTGAGCGGAGAGGGGCGGCAGTGACGGTGGTAGCAGTGAGGGCAAATGCAGCGAGTGCAGCGGCGGTAGAGGGCTTGAGTTGCATGATTATTGGGGTTAGTGGATGGAGGTGAGATTAGTTGGTTTTGGGTGCGAAAGTGAGCGTGGTATTGATTAATTAGATGTAATGTTCTGGTCTCTTTGTGGAATTAAGAAGTCGTGATATGCTGTTGTGCTGCTGTTGTTGTTGCTATTGCTCTTGCTATTGTTATGCTGCGCTGAGCGTGGTATGGCTATTGCCGAACTGAGAACTGGAAACCGAATAGAACTTTCTCAACAAGAATATTAAGAGATGGAGCTTCTCCTTCCACACAATTCAACCCTCGAGGCGTTGAAGCTTTTCGTTAAATTGAAACGAGAGACTGTCGTTCTACTTTCCGCAATCAACAAAGAATGTAAACTCAAAATACCGTAGCGGTGTATCTGGTCAATAATAAAAATGAGCGTGATATATAACGAAAAACCTCTATCTAGGAGATATCAAAGAAGCAGGTACCAGCCCTGTAGAAAAAGATTGTAAAGCGGGAAGGAAGGGACTGCGGATGCAGGCTGAATAGCTGTGTATGAGTGAATGTGTGGATGGAAGGCTGGAGAAGAGAAAGCTGATGGGGTGAGGCGGAAGGGGTATTATATACCCCGAAACCCACATACCCTCCTCAATGTCATTTACAACTTGTTTGTATGTAGATGTTTTTTTTTTGGTGACCGGTAAGAGAGTATGCATGTGCAGTTCTGGACTTCCAGATGAGGGTTTGGTGCTGACTGTATTGCCGAGTGCAACGCTGCGGTCCCCACCGGGATGGATGCAGGGAACCGATACCGATCTCGGGTAGCCGGGGTGCATGTAGAAATGCCAACCCAACGGCCATAGATCAATTAAGCTTAACCAGAGTTTCTCATCGGTGCATATGCCGGCTGACACTTGCCTACCGGTACCTATGCACACTACACTATTGCGCAGTGACGGGTGGCGGTGTGTTTCGGCGGTGTGATCTGGAGCCTCTCACGCGTTTCCAAGTTGTTTCGAGAAGTTTAGTCCGCCTTCATGAAGCGCTGCGGTCAGAATCTAAGTACTTGCCTAGTAATTAATGAACGATCGTCCAATATTAATGCACCATCTCTCGTAAGCCGTGCACGTGAATAACCACTATGGTCGATAGATCATGCTGCGCCTAACACACCGTAGGCTGGGGGTACTTGGTATTGTCAGAGCGAGTAGATATAGCGAAGGTACATGACCGGTTTGTTTCAAACGTGAGCCTCTCGGGTGAGATTTTGGCCTCCTCGGTCTCTTCGATGTTACCGGTAACAATAAGGCCGAGTCACGCGCATACCAAGACCACTTCTGAAACCTACCTACATACGGTAAAAATAGAACATGTACAGAATGTCTCTTAGTTAAGCTTAAACCAACGTTAAAGCAAGCGTTGCTTCGGTAAATTCTGTACCCGGAGGTAGGTGATCGGAGCGAGACCCGAGTACCGGTACCGTATGTATTTGGCATTCACGGAGGATTAATATCGCTGCAGAGTGTTTACATTATTTGAGAAGCTAGACTATATTTGATACTCACTAAGCACAACACTTTACTTTGCAACCTTGTTTTTGGATGCAACCAATTGAAATGTGATTCTAATAGGTAACGTCTGCTATCTGAGACGGGCGCTGTACGACAAATGGGGTGCGCTGTATTCCTGCTATGGTAACCATAGTCTGGCTAACGAGACCGGGTGGTAATCGTATCACGTCGCAACTGCAGGACACAGAACGTTATATCTTCATGGAAAGTGTGCGCCGTTAGACTAACTCTCTACATATAGATCTCACTCAACAGAAATTTTAAGACATAAAGAACCTTGCCTGGTCAAGTTGAAAGCAAGAGCTGAGGTCCGCCAGCCAAGCTGTCAGGTAAACGTCGTGCTCGAGTGTCCTCTTCCGTACACCTTCGGCAAATGTTGTATCCCGTTCAGCACGCTTGTACAGTAAACCCCGGTTACAAGCACCTAGTATAAGCATTTATCCGTTATAAGTGGCCCCATACAAAATTAGTATGTGTCAGTTTGAAACTGGGGGGAAATTACCCGATTAGGATTCTAGCACGCGCGCGAATTCTACTGCGCGAGTACGTAAATTCGCGCGCACGTATTCACGGAATTCGAGAACATACAGTATATAGCTTTCGGCCTGCGATGAAGTATGCATATAATGACCAGGCTTGGGCATAAAATGGGCATCTAATAGTGTGTATACACAGTGTAATACATATGCTACCTAAACGTTAGCTGTCACCCTATACGTACTGTGGATATCAGGTGAAATATTGGTGTTCGGTATAATTCGGGCCTTGCTCCAGTAGAGCTATAGCCATAAAAACTCGAGGTGCATTCACTAAGCACGTGATCCGGTAATGAAGGCAACTATCAGATTGCTAGTCTTGTAAACTGTCTGAAACTTTAGTAGGCACGAGACTATCGCGATACAAATTCCTGATCCTAAGAGCTTCAGAAAATAGGGACCAAACCGAAGGAATCATGAAAACCAAGCCCCGGTAGACCAATCATAAGTATGGAGTTATCATCAGGTTGTATCCCCAAGCCATATTACGGTTCTAAGTCAATTAACATGCGATGTCACGATATGTAATGGGAGAATGAGAAGAAAAATATATATATATATACCACCAGAAGTGGAGCCACGGTGGAAAGTCTCATGTTCCCACCCCCAACACAGAATTGCATCCCACAGCCAAATTTCTTGGTATGTTACCGCAATCGTCTTGACTAACTTGAAAACATGAGAGCCTGTTTGCCTCAGGTATCCCCTCGTCGATAAGATGCAGTCCCCGAGTATAAAATTTGAACAGTAGTGCAAAAAAACACAGCTGATAACATTGCAATTTATGCCCCATTGCTGTGCAATCTCTATCAACCTGAATAATTTCTGACCCACACACGACGCTTTTCAAGGTGGCTATACGCCTCAAGCGGCTTCTAGGTCTCTCACTCTACCTCCACCTCTCCAGAGTATGTGCCAATGCGAGAAGTTACAATGTCTGTCCTCAATCGACAAATTGGAAGCGGCGTGGAGCCTAATATGTGTATGTCGAGTCTCCTGCAAGCACCTCGATGGGTTGGTAGTAACCCGAGCATTTTTCTTGTTTCCCGTAGGCTAGAGTTGAAATTTGCGAGTTTATTTCTGAGTCGTTTGAAATTATACTTTGCGTTCTATTTTTAGTGTAAACCCATGTCGACGTGTATCCTCTTGATGTGTGAAGGAATCAGATAAGTACAGTACATGTAGAGTAGGTACGTAAACCCATGTACGTAATCCCAGTGAACCCCTACCATTGCAGCGGCTCATCTAATGGAGGGACAGCCCATTGCAAATGTTATAGGGCACTGTTATTCATCTTTGCAGTGGTGCAAGGCTGAGAATATTTCATGTGTATTTGTGGTGGAAATTAATTTTCCGGTATTTACTGCATAAGTATTAGTATATTTGCAAGCACCCGGAATGTGGTACCGGTATCTACCACTGTCATACATGTACCTGTCACCGCTCGTTCCATTGCTGAATTCGTGTTGTGCGTCCGGGATGTACGTAGCAATTGCGTCAATTTCAAGGCTTCGCTGTCTACTAAGTAGAGGAGCTATGTAATCGCCCGCGGGCCACAGCGCGCGGCGGTATAGATGTACAATTATAGGGAGCTGTACTGTAATCGACTGTGTTGTCAGGCAGCCACTACAAAACCACCCATAGCCTTAGGCTGAAAACAACTGCGTTTTTTTTTAAAAAAGAAATTAAGAACAGGCTGCACTGCGAGAACAGATTTTCAGGATGAAAAAATAAAATATAACCCCGCGTGTGCTTCGGGAAAGCCACTTGCAGATTGCCGTGCGACGTCGACTTATAAGGCTTTGAGCACCAGTAACCCAACCAAGGGCAGAATAGGCAGAAATATATTTGTGTTTAAGGCTGGGAATGTAATTTGAAAAAGCTATTCCCGTGGTGGTGAGTGGGGCCCTGAGGAAAAAAAACCCCTACCATCGAACATACATACATACCGCCACATTGCCTGTTGTATTCACAAGCGAATATTGACTGACATCGCCTGTTCAGACGATGGCGCCCTTCCGCCTCTTGGACCTCCCCTCCGAGCTTGTCGAAGCTATCGCCCTCTATCTTGAACCCCGCGAAGCTATATATCTCTCCCTTACCTGCGGTCAGCTTTTCTATGGTCTCCTTTCGCCCCGTAACTCTCACCTCTGGTATATAATCGGTAATTTCGCCTCTGGGTCACTTCCTGGGCATAACCCTCGCTGGGAAACATCCACTGTATTGCTTCCTCAATCTACTCCAAGTCCACCCAAGAGGCCCACTGCCTCCCAAGTAATTTTAGAAAGGTTCCTGGGAGTAAATGCACACCAGCCACCAGATCCGGTGTATATTAAGAAAAGGGAGCTTTGCGACCTAGTCAAGAAATTTCCTGTTGAGCCTGGAAAGCCTATCGTGGATTATAGGCGATTGCTAGTAGATACTATGCTGGGACTTACGGAAACCGGGTGTCAGTGGTGTTTGAGTAAGCCAGACACGGGCAGGGACTATTTTTTTCCAATATTGAAGGGCCGAGTGTGTGAGGATTGTTTTAGATTCAATGCTATCCGTAAGATTAATTTCCCTTTGATGATAGAATTCTCCCACCAGGTGCTAACCATTGTCTTCAGCGGTCGGTTACCTGGAGCTTATCCCTGGAGCCATTGAGGTCCCTGCGTCTAAAGTTCAACCATGCCCCAACAGCGCAAACTTCTTTGACCCTAACGCACGCCCTGTTGATCTTCTGTGGAAGTCATATGTGAATCGATTGGTGCGAGAAAACTATAGCTACCCAACCGGGGTCACAGTTGAGCTGAAGAATGTGGAGGATGAAAGTGGGAGGAAGTTGAAGAAGGGAAAAAAGATGATGAAAACAAAGGTTTTCAGTTGTAGAGGGGGCTGGTGTGGGGTAGCCGTGAAGAGGAGGCCGTGGCCCCAAGCGCTGCCTAGGTGGGAACAAGGTTGTGGTCGACTGACGGGTGAGATTTATTTACGTAATCACCCGTAGGAGGACCCCATTAGCATTTCGAATTCCCTATTAGAACCAAAAATAAATGTAACTTAGGCCTTCAAACCCGGGTATGTATAGTTCTACGTCATAAATTATCGCCGGAGGCGGGTTTTCACACCCGGTTGACCCATCCAAACTTACAACAGTGGGTCAAATGATCCACTCCCCATACGATATAAGATTTTGGTAATCCCTAAAGGCCCAGAGGACTACAAGTATTTTACGAGGGTGATGAGTTTAATAATATTTGGAAAAAATGCCAGTTTTGAAAATTTACAGGCAAATGCATATGTGAATCACTTTTACATAATGGCTTTAGTGGCATCACCTTCCTAACCCATCCGAGATCACCGTAAGGAAGAACTAGAGAGAGATCTCGAGACCAAGGTGGGTAGAAGTTCTAAACGCCCTATCGGCCTCCGAGAACCGACTCTATCATAGCACGTCATCCCTCAGATGTACTGCACTCTACTTTCACCTGGGATACCCTGATATGTTCTGGGCCGCTCGCGGGCATCGGCCGCCCGGCGCCCGCACAGCCGCCCACGGGCGGCATACCCACTGTGCCGCTCACGGGCAATTTAAATAATTCCTCGATTTGGTGTATAACGTACTTAAATTGATAAAACTTTACGAGTACTGCTTTACAAAATATAAAAAAGAATTAATAAGGGTATAGCTGGAGATCTGTAATAGATCCATATATGTCCAAGACAATTTCGCCTCTAACAGTCCAATTTGTGTTCATTCAGCTAGTACTAGGAGGTTACCACCGACATGATTCGTTAACGCTTTCGCATTCAATAAATTAATCATTCTTACAGCATCGGCAGAAACATGAGCAGTTGTAGATGCCTGGGGAGCAACATTGGCTAATGTAATTGTGGGTTGCCTAGCAGTCGGAGTATCTGGAATGTCATTCTCAAGGTCCATAAGGTCGGTAGCTGGTGAGAGGTCTTTAGTTGGATACAGGTTAAATACGCCAGACGTGGTTAACAATTGATGGAGTTCAGGCTGTGGTTTTTGTTCTCCTCCCTATCCTCCAGTCGGGTTTCCAGCTGGCTCATCATGTCATCGGGGCCGCATATGAGTATCTGAGTTTTAAAAAAAAAGGAAGAAAAATATCATAGCTTCAAAAACATAACATCTATTAAAGCATTTTGCCATCTGGTCCTGATTTGCCTGTCTACGATACTGTAAAACAGCATCTAACTGTTGCATAACACTGGAACCTGCTTCGATTTGGTTTAGCATTGTGGAATTGACGGTACCGTAGAAATCCGCATACAAGAAAGCACCTGCAATTAAGGATGTAGTGCCTTGCACCTTACCCGGATCCAATATGTAGGAAACAGTGGGGTTTTTCCTAATGTAGAAAGAAATCGTGCCATAAGATGTAGACAAAAGATATTATCATTGTTCTAAACTTCACTGAATTCCATACAGCGCATTAATATTCAGGATAAGGTGGCCTGACCTGATTGCGGAGCCACAAGGCCCTCATGTATAAGAACCTCGGTGGATTCAAACCTCCTGTGGATAAGAAATTAATTTCAAATGCCTATTGCATAGGAAACGTTGTAGGTTTCTACAGTAGCAATGAATTCAGCATCCTCCTCTTCATTCCATACCTCATAAGAGATGAAGATGATCAGTTGCTACCGTCATCAGCATGTTCTTCACTCAAAGGACCTGAGGCAATTTTCTTGGAATTCTCTTATTCTATGTCTGCCGTCTCCCTGACTAAAAGGAAGGATATATGTGGATAGGGTCGGTCAAAAATAATGTCGTAGGGAATTTTGAGTGTAGCGGAGTGTTTTGTTCGATTGACATTTACCAAATTAAGTAATTATATTAATTGCCCGCGACCGGCATAGAGGGTATGCCGCCCGCGAGCGCCCCAGAACATATATTCATTGTCTCATCACCTCGAGCTCCCTAGCTCGTCACACACATTACCTTCGCCGTGCTGTTACTCCGCCATGCTGTTACTCCGCCGTGCTGTTACTCCGCCGTGCTGTTACTCCGCCGTGCTGTTACTCGGGCCACTGCTGCATCGTTGGTGCAGTTGGCGCATGCACAGGCGCAATAAGCGCACAACGGGGTCGACCGCTCCCAATGAAGGTTCCGTCAAAGGTTCCAGGCCGCCGCATAGCCTAAGTCTGATCAGGCGTATAGACTGGGGGAAAAAGCAAAAAAAAAAGAATGCCGGTACTCTTGTAAAGCTGCATCGGTCATCCCATTTTGGAAGTCAATGCTGGATGCATTATGCAAATTAGCTGTCATAGTTGACCAATTGGTCCCAGACTTGACCGTCTTACCCTTCTGACTCAGACCCTGTATTATCATTATAATTCAGACCCTTAATCTTTGCCAAGTTTTTGAATCCAGCTTTGGCTTCCAAAATGGGATGACAGATGCAGCTTTACAAGAGTACCGGCATGCTTGTACGATGTGGCACAACTTTTTAGAGTAGGAAATCATAGGGACGACTTGCCATTGGGAAAAATATCAATTGAGAAAAGAGAATTCCCTGGTAACACTAAAACTTCTTCGGCGAGAACTTGTCTGGATGAGGCAAGGGGCAACCAAAAAGAGTTCCCATACCACCAGATTCAATAAACGGCATCATCGATGGACCCAGGATGATTAAAGGAGATGTATGGGCCTGATGCCAACTCTTGCACATGTTTCCAGCGACAAGCAATACTGGATATTGTGGTTAGTGTAGCCGAAGTTGTTGCTCTCTTGCCTACTGGGGGGAAAGTCACTCCTATATATGCTACCTACACTGTTTTCGGAGGCTGGAATTACAGTTGTCTGGTAGCTCTACAACAAGATTTGTTACGAAGATGCAGGGATGCTTAGGGTACTCTGTACCGCCCCTCCTCCGCCCCTGATGATTCAGCCCATATTAGAAGCCTTAGAGATGCTGACTCTAGATCTATACAAACTCATCATTCTATTGACAGCAATGACAAACTGAAGGTGCCCAAAGGGCACATGAAAAAAGTTAACAAAGGTAAACAAGCATGGAGGAATTCATATATAGAAGCCGTTGCAAGGGATATATATTTAGGATTGATTTCATATACATTCGTTATCAGAATATTTTTGTTATAAAAATAGAGGTCGACCGCCCGATTATATGCTTGTAACGGAGTCCGACGCAGTCTACGGTAATGGGTGGGGTTAGATACAACCTGGGGTTCTTACTGCTGGGATATATCTTTCAAGTGGGATCCGGACAATGTGGAGCCGATTTTCTTGGCCCTGGAGAAGGTAGCGGTCTTGTTGACCGATAATGTAAGGGCGATATGTAGGAGAACTTACCGTCATTTCCGGTGATGGTGAGTGACAATCACTTAGCTACAGATACAATGAATTCTAAGACAACGTCTCAGAGCTAGAGAGGTTGAGGATTCCGTGACCGAGAAATGTGATCTCACGAGGGCTTGGTGATGTCGGTATTGGAAGTTACTCTGGCCCAGGCTGGTAAAGGCTTTATATAGCTTATTCTGTCCTAATCGAATTAATTGTAATCGAATACCACCCCTGATGTCTAGACACCCTCGGCATCTACATATAGGCGTCGTAAGAGATATATAGAAGTAGTAGTATTATTTAACTGTTCTCACGCTGTTTGCATAGACCCTCATATCCGAATTTGTGATGTTACAAATTAGGTATGGACATATTTTGGCTTGATCTGGTGGGTCGAGGTGCTCTAGGGACATTGGCGAAATCGTGCTCATGGATGCTTTCTTATTTTTGATTTATTATCGCTGTGCCCGTTCGGGTTCCTGAGTGCCGATTGGGATTCCTGTTTGTCCTTCCTATGAGCGTGGAGTGCAAGCTCCAACAATGGCTGCTGTAAACTCAGTAATAGATGTAGAGAAATTATATAGATACTAATTAATACGTGGGTAGCCATCAAATATTAGCCTCGGCATGCCAACGTAATATTACACGATCACCACTGAGAAAACCTTTGAAATACCCCTCGCTTAACTGAGACTCCTATAAGACACCCCTCGCTTATGTATCACTGTTCTGACCCATTCAGCAATACGGCCCAGTCAGCAATGGGCCGGCCCATTGGTCAATGGGACGCTACTGCTGGTTGGGCCGGCCCATTCAGCAATGGCGCTAATGACCGTCCCATTGAGCAATGGGCCCAGCCCATTCACGGGGTGTGCCCCCTTGGCCGAGTGGTTTGTACTCGGGCCTTGTGTTGTCTCTTTGGAGGAAAGCCCTAGTTCGAGTCCCAGTCGCCCCTCCAAGTTATGTATTTCCTTTGTTGGAGTTAAGTGATTTACTCTGATTACGGGTTATGTAATCCGCTGCGGATAGGACTCTGTGTAGCATACCACAAAGTTATCGTAGCGTAATAAATCCATAATCACCAATCTGTATCTAGTATTATTATTTCATACGAAACTATGTAATAATCATGGCAAGTACCAGACAAGTAGGGGTATGAAAAATATAAATAAAAT
>Ga0307511_10008643_pt1 | contig 10182 bp, 15 predicted proteins | sample 13_EM_MG_FD_200266 | JGI IMG/M metagenome (GOLD analysis project Ga0307511, IMG submission 200266) | Populus trichocarpa ectomycorrhiza microbial communities from riparian zone in the Pacific Northwest, United States - 13_EM | ecosystem: Host-associated > Plants > Roots > Unclassified | place... | reverse complement strand
TATGTGAATATCTAGCTATAATATAATCCAGCCCTATTATAACCATTCGGAATACATGACTGCAATTGCAACACTGTATTGTAATGTGCGCCACTTTGTTGTAACCAATTTTAGGTCCCTTCTAATTGCCCTTGGAATTATAATACTAGTAAACAATTATTACCGGTTACAATACCACCCACAGTCCCAGTGATGTCCGACGTTTCGGACAGTTCCATGCCGTCCGATCGCCATGGATTCGTCACTTTATGCGGGTGCATCTGTGGATCTAATTATGGAGCCCTTGCGGAACCATGGGATCGGTCTACAGTATTGTTCCAAACCGGGCTACTGGCGCACAATCTGCGCTTGGTCGGAGTTCGCTGGTGTCACGCTGCATTGGGATTCGACTCCGCGACGCGCGCACAGACCCCGACCTGTCAACGAAAACTTGGACGTGCCCTCAAACAAAGAAAAGGGTGCGTTTGCGTCGGATGTCCCGTGCGCCCCAACCAGTTTGAGACTCATCTTTTGACCTGCAAAGTTGCCCGTGAAGGGGTCTGCCTAACCTAATCAGCAAGGCCGTCACGAGTCCAATGGCGCAGTTGTGCTACATGTCTGGGCCGCCTGTTCGGTCCGAGGTTCACTTATCCAAGGAATCTGGCACCGAATGAAATTGCCCCCGGTCCCGCTCTTTTCCGACTGGGTAGATGTGTGAAATGGTCCGGCTAGATCGAACCGACCAGAGTATAGATTGAAGTGAATGAGACTCATCTTCAGTGTTCTGTGGCAATTGGGGTAGATGAAAGATCCCGGACATGGAGGTTCGACGTTTAACCATGCTTGCCGAGCATTGCCATGAATGCCGCTAGCAAAGCACTCGCGAGGGAGCTGAAGAGGATGGATTGGACCCAAATTATGGAGGGACTTGGACAAGACCACGTGGGAGTGGAAGCTGGTTAGGCCTCCCCGATGTGATGGCGGCGAAGTTCGTTCGATTGTAGTTGGGGCGTATCTACGTTTAAATGTCCACGATACAAGGCCGACGCTACGGCGTAGAAGAGACCTGTCTAGCTTTTTAGCAGTGGAAGCCTCAATATGCAGGCGGGAACGACGTACAAATATCATATTGAGGTCATCATGATATTCATTCTTGTCGTATTGGGCCTCCTCCGCCTCATTTCGGAATTGTTCATGGAAGCATGCGCGAGGCTCTGACTCCTGCTTTGCGAAAGCTCCTTAGATTGGGGTAGTCAACTCTTTGAGCCGCCTATGCGCGACGTGGGGGGAATCCGTGGGATGATATCGATGTTAGTTTGTGAGCATACCTTTATTGCTCATGCCCATCCAACCCCGGGCTTTTTGCTTAAGGCTCGTTCGGCGCAATTAAACTTTGGCCAGATTTCAGCATCGTGTTTTCCCCGTATCAGTCACCGAGGTTGAAGTTGGGGTCTGCCCCTCAAATGTGACTGACGATGTATATCGAGCGGGTCGGCCATCGGATACATCGGTCTGCATTGAACACTAAGTGTATGACCATTAAACCCAAAGCGCTCGGCTGTCCGGTCACTCCTGAGGTGGATTAAGGGCGATGATGACCCTTACCAGAGCCGATCCTGCCCAGGCCGGGTGTACCCTGGAACAAAAGGCAAGTCAGTTTAAATACGTTCACTGTTCAGTGGTTCAGACGCCCAGTGCATTCCGACTCGTTATGCTAGCGGGCTTCAAGTCCTCATTGTTTGACTTGTCATGTTGGTCGTCAAATGAAGGCAAGGCGGTCATCATGTGATCCAGTCATCCCCGGCTCCACCTGGAGGTGTCGCAAACTGTGTGGATCATCGTGGGTTTATCATTGTATCAGCGTCACCGTATGGTAGGGTGCATCCTTTTTCGACAGAACATGGAAAAAATAAGGGCTGAGTACAATAGATTTAAAGGGGTGTCTCTATGGCCGCTACCACCATTTACGGGCAGAAGAATGGTGTTTCACTACCTCTTCTCCTATCTCAAGCAACCGTTTCCTCGCCTCGATCACCAACTTCTGACTGGCTTGGAGACCGAGAACCGCTTGATCAGAGGGATCGAGGTTACCTAACTCCTTATTCCAGGCTTTGAGGTACCTGTCGAACATCGAAATCCAGGATTCGCAACAGCCTGTGGGGGTGAACACGGGAACTGCCCCGATCACCTCGCATTCCCTGAGAATCGACTCTCGAGTTTCCTTCTCCATTTGATCCAGGACTTCCCTCGACAACGAATGGTGCATCATCCAGAGCATGTGCATCCAAAACGGCAGCCCCACATCTGGGCTGGCTTGCTTGACAAACGGGAGGAGATCACTATTCTGCATGCATCTCTGAAGGGAAGGCGGGTTTGCTTCCCGTATGTAGTGGAAGTTGTCAGCGATGTCCCACGCATCCGGAGGGATGTGAACGCGTAGACAGGGTGAGTCCACGATAGCGAAGAAAACCTGGGCCGCCGCCCGGTCAACTCGTCGCGGTTTGTAAGTGCGACAGTTCTCCACGGCAGCCCACCAGGCATCCACGAAGGCCTTCGCTTTCCCCGGATCCCGAAAGCCCCTATCCGAAGTGAACAACTGGCTGTCCAGCTCTGGAAGGATAACGATGGCGATCTCCTGAAGGTCCTTATAGTCTTTATTTGCAAGGACCTGGGTAATGGTGTGGATGAACAATGGACTCGTGAAATCGTATCTCGCGAGTCCCCGGCGAGACGCGGCATCAGAAGAGTCGATGGCACGGAACGCGTGGTAGATGGGTTCATCTCCGAATGTACCCCGTTGCTGCGAGGAGATGTGATGGTGAAGAAAATCGAGAACCGCTTTGAGATCGTCCACGTGTGACACCCGTGCGGTCGGCGAAAACGCTCCATTCATCGAGACCGCGGCCGATGGCCTCAGCCGGTGGTCATTCTCGGCGAGGCCCATGATCTTCTGGAAGAGCGCAAAGCTTTTTTGGCCGATCCGCTCGTCGTGGACCATAACTACGAGCGACAGCGCGGTCTCGGCTTTCGTGATGTCACTGTCGGGCATGCCCTGCTCAAATAGGCCTTCAAGTGCAGAAAATATACTGTCAACCAGCTCGGTGACTTGGTGGCTGCGCTACCTGTAAGTTTTGGTGGAAGGCCCGAATGCCGGACGACTCTCACCTTCGATCCTCTTTCAGGAACTCTTTAGCTTGCGGTCGGTGGCCAACCACCATGTGAATAATGAAAAGGCAGTCTGCAGCCACACTGTTGAGGGAAGTGCTACGGTCAAGAGAGTCACATATGAACTCTTTCACGTCCTTCGTCAGTTCCCCGCCTGTGCGCAGAACATCCCAGGCACGATATTGGAGGATGCGGATTAACCACTGGCGGTGAGATTCGCCTAGTTTGAGCTCGGACCACGGGATATCCGGCTGCAATCCGAATGTCCACTCAATAATGTAGAATGTGGATTCGAGGTCGAAGTCTTTGCCGAGGGGGGGACATCCCAACGGTCGCTTTCGAAGGTCCGTTTCTATGAGTTTCGCCTGACTTGTAAGGGATTTGTCGATACCATGGAGACAGCGGCGTTGGAGATACAGGTATAGGAGTGCCTTCGCACTCAAGAATGCTCGCTCCCTCGCCCCAGCTTGAGGGGAAACCCTCCCATCAGCCGAACACCAGAGTGATTCTCGCAATGCCTGATACACCGGTAGCAAGGGGACGGACCTCAGGCGCGAATCCCAGGTGATCTCTGGTATGTATTTCATGATTGCAACGACGGACTCCGAGGCCTTCGTTATCCTGAACATCGTGTGAATACAGCGCGAGTCAGCCCGGACCTCACTGGCGTGATCTTCGACACCGGATGGGATTGGGGGGGTGGGGACTTGATTGTGGCGGGGGATGAGTCCGCTCTGGGGCTGCTGAGATCCAAGGAGCCTCAGAGCTCTCTTGGTAATACTCTTTATCTCCTCTCCGTACCGCTCCAGGATAGTCCGGAGGAGGACGGACAGCGGGGTCTTGAAGGGGCATGCCTTCGAAATGGTCGCGGCAACAACGATGAGCAGGTAGAAGGCGAGACCAGAACCGGTGAACCCGATGATGACAGAGGAGACCTTGCGGCTGAGGTCCCAGAAGTATCGAGCCAGCGCGTACCCGAGCAGGAGGAGAGACCCCTGCATGATGAGTGGCGGGCACTCCATGACAAGATGAAATCGCCAGGCAATCATCCCCCTCATCTTGAGCTCTCGGTGGTGATTACGGTCGATTACTGATCCATCCGCGTGCAAGTTCAGCCACTGCTTCCCGAGCGTAGCAAGAAACGCTGCCAGTAAGGCGCTTGCGAGGGAACCGCACAGGATCGCTTGGACCTCGACCGCGGCCTGGTTCGGTCCCGTTACTATTGGAACCGTGACATCGTTGGGGACTTCGGAAGTGGCGTTGAGCAGCATGGTGAGGACGGCGAAGCTCATCTGGTTGTAGTCTGGTCGGATTTGAGTCTGGACGTCGACGATGAAGGCGGAGGCCACAGCCGAGAACAGACCGGCCTACCTCGTTATCAGCGGAGGCCAGGACAGTTTATTGGGACCGACTCACAAATATCAAGGTCGTGTTGAGGTCGTCGTGGTATTTCTTGTGAAAATCACGATCATATTCGTCGACCTCTTTCCGGAACTGCTCATGGAATCGTGTGCGTGGGTGTGGCTCCTGCTTGGGGAGTGCTGATTTCAGAGCGGTCGCCAGGGCCTCGCGCAACCTGTTTACATCGTGAGCCACAAGTGGAACCAGAGAGTCGGACTGTAACGGGGGAGACAAACTCATGCTTCGGTTGTTCGTGATCCTCTACCGGCGTCGACGTCTTCGCATGAGGATCCGTCGTAGTGACAGTCTTTCTTGCGCTTGCCATGGTGGTATGGGACAAAGTAGTGGGGACTTTGGATCAGGGCGGATGCCCCATTGTGCCCTCAAAGGCCCAGTGGACTTGAGCAAAGTGGGTGCTAGTTGTGGCTTTGTTTGCCCTTCCGAACAGGCAATTCGTCGCCACCGGTGTGACAGCGAAGTGAACGGTTTCCAGAATCCCAGCCGCCATTGTCCGGAAACATAATCGCCACACACGATCTACCCAGGGTTGTCAATATCATCTCAGCGTGCTGATACATGGTCATTGTCCCGGAGGCAGGCATTTTCGTGCGCGTCCACGACAACAAGAACGAGATGTGCCGATTCATCCTCACCATTGTCCCGTATCGGATGCCTTTCAACAACCCCCCGCGGCCATGTTCGCTGCGCGGGGAGAGACGGTGATTTATTACTAAATGTGGAGCCAGAGTCTCAACAATTAACCCCTGGAGGGCGGTGTAGGCTTTTGTCAAGAATCACACGTACGGGTCACGACATTTCCGTTAAAGCTCACTCGCTAAAGCCCACTGTGTTTGCTTGGATTCGTATGTACACAACGTAGTTCTACGGATCGCTTCCGGGGCAGGGGGGGAACAGGAAATCGATCAACACTGAGATAATAGATATTCCCGCAGGTAGAGGCTGTCACTGCGCCGCGCGGCGGCCTACAAAGGTATACGTTTCACAAGAGATTTCGTGAAAAACATGAAAACTCTGTGTAAGGAAACGGCGTCAAAGACCACTGATCCGAGCGGGTGCTCTCGGCGTGGGCGTGGACGCCACTCCCGATTCACGGCCCATACTGTATCGCGTATCTCCTTCCACTGCGCAAGGACCGTCACTGCATCGGGTCGGTTGTCGGGGACGCGACTAACCATCACTTCAATCAACGGTTTGAAAAAATCAAGGTTAGAGAACGCCTATGAAACCTTCAGTTGAGATCCCAATAGATCGCGTCGGAGAGTACCTACTTGATAAAACTCTTGTTTCAACATGTTCCCGATGATAAAGATGTCAAGTTTGAAGGGGTCGTACGGAACTGTCTCCGAAAGTTCTGGAGGATCTTGGTCTCTGCCAAGAACGCCCGTGACCAACTTTGGGCGGAGCGCCTCTGGGATGTGGACCGAGATACCAAAGTCCACGTAGTAGTATTTGGCCCCAGCGGTAGACCGTGACTTGTATTTTGCGGTACCAGAATAGTCCGGCGTATCAACCAATGAGACAGGATGGAATCCATCGGGGTACATCGCGTCGGCGTCCATAAGGATGTTGTTCATGACACAATCCCTGTGGTGGGATTTGGTGAATTCGCGAAAACAGAGCACGTGAGCGAATCGCACCGGTGAGCCACGCCCTTCTCATGGAGGAACACTAGACCCTAAATATTTTTACTCAGAAAATGCCGGCGAGCTTGAGACAATCTGGGTGTACCTCGAGAATCTGGTCCACGAAGTCGATGATCTCTTTTACAGTTTCAAACGACGGATTGTTTGCGGGTCGCAGGAAGGGCATCACAATATATGACACTTCGTGGTCCTCGTGGTCTTCGAAGAGCTTCACAATGGGGACGCAGTGGTTTCGTGTATCACTGATCCAATCCTCTTGTGTCAATAATTGGGCGATACGATATTCCTCGCTATCGGTGTCAACCTCTTTGATGTAGACCACTTTGCCGGTTTCCTTGTGGGTAGCGTCCACAAGATTGAACCTTACCTGTCAAGTTATCAATGAGACGGCCGCGATGATTGGGTGAGATGCTCACCGGCAAAGGTTCGCCATCTTCGCATTCTAGCGGACTCTTTCCCGACTGCAGCCAAGAAGGTGTCCAACCTGGTCGAAGTCGCGGACGAAGCGTGTACCCCTCCTTATCGAGCATTTCGTGACGATCTCTCCATTTTTTCTCGTTGTTCCTGAGAGATGACAGGCGGTCAGAGATCTCTTGGAGAATTGCCTCGCGATCTTCCTCTTCTTCGGAGCCGGTCGTTGTCGCCTGATTTGCAGTAGACATGACGGGGGAAGCGTGGGGGGGTGGAAAGAGAATCCAGCGACACCGACCCTACTTAGGACACTGTGGGCGCGTGTGTTTACCATTGTTTGTGGCGATTGTTCGGATCCAGAAAGGCGTTGATCATGATGGAGATGCTGATCCTCACGGAAGCAAACCGCAACACAATGGAGGGTCTCCCGTCGACCTCTTGCCTTTGTGTCGGACGTAGCCGATACTTATCCAAGATTTCGGGTTTGTTCCCACCTAGATCGTATAAGATCTACCAGTTCTTCGCTCCGTAACTCACCCTTCTCCTCACTCTCGCCTCACCAGAAAACTTAGTACTCTCCGCAATGATTGGCGTTTACCGCGACAACCTCACCACGATTGGGCATGTGGAGGTGTTAGAGAGGGATATCGGCGAAGTCGGGAAGGCCTGCGACCACCTCGCCGACCGCCTGGTGCGGCAACTACCAGCAGAGGGCGAGGAAATCGATCCCACGATCGATCCCAAGGCCCTCAAAGAGTTCCAAGCCCGTCTCCAACGGTTGGGTGATCAAGCAGATGAAATCGATCAGTACGCCCGACCTCCTGCCCAGACCCTGACGAATGATCTAACTGGTGTGTAGTATCAAATCGCAGGTACGCTTAGCAAAGCGTGCGGTCAAGAAGACTGGCTGGAAGTCCCTGCTCCCGTGGTACTGGTACACCAGCGAACTTGATAAGGATAATGTGGTGAAATTGCGGGACAGGACGGACAGGCTCGACTTCGACATACTGGTGCGCGCGCTTTCGAATCGCCATTGTTGGATTACAACTAAAGGGATGTTAGAAAACAACTGCGACAGCTGCGCAAATCATTGAGTTCAAAAGGAACGCTAGAGCCTGTGACTCCGCTGCCATTGACTCGCTACTGGGATGACACACCGTAGATCATCTTAGATTTTGGAAGGGTTTTGGGACCTAGACGGCGCTGGCTCCTAATGTGCGTTTTATTCTAGACAGCGGCGAGCGGTAAAATACAGATAATACACAATCAAATAAGCAACGAGTTCCTGAATCCCGGGAAGGCGAAGAACCCGACGTAAAAATCGACCATAGTGAGTGGATTTTGAGCCTGAGCTTCCACACCCCGTGGATACTTCGGAGGTAGTTGTGGTCTAGGCGCCTGCCCGACCTAGGTAAAATTACTCCCCGACACGCTGGACACCAGTCTACATGAAGGGCAATGAGCCCATTCTCAGTTTAAACTTGGATGTACCCCCGAAAGAAAACAAAAGACGAGTCGGCTCAAGTGCATACGTCCGCTAGTCATGTCCAATCTTTGTTTAAGCATTTGTTCAGGTCTCATACCCCATCATCGTGGAACGTTGATTCGTCGGAATGAGGCGGGTCGAAATTGATTACACTGAGTGGATATCGGCGGGGTTCCTCGGTCGTGGGCACTGCCGCTTGTTGGCCCTACGGCCTCTCCTTCATTTACCGATGTTGGGTGGTCTTGTCATTCTAAATCTGGGGCCACTGGTGGGATTAGTCCATTGTTCCGAGCCAGGCCTGTGGCGCGCGTTCTTTGTTTGGCCGGGGTTCGCTGACATGTCGCTCCATTTGGGTTCAACTCCGCGTCGCAGATAAATGTTTAAATCCCCGAACTGTCAGCGCACGACGGTCCCTGCTACACTCCCGTATCTGATGGGGCTGCTGTGGCGTACTACGATCTGAGTAAAAAAAAAACAACGAGAACATCAATCATTTGCCATCACAACGGAACGGCGACGTCGGACGTTGCTTTCGGTACTTATAGTACCTTCGACCATGAGGAGCCCTGGTATGGGTGGGCCTCACATGCCGGTCGCTGTCGGCAACCTTGAACGCTCAACATTTGGATTGCAACCGCTGCCGACTATGGTCGGGTGGTGGATTTTTTGGGAAAAACATTGACCCTTCAAGCCAAAGTCCCCCCAGGACGCGGTCGACGATATCGGTCGCCCTTTTGTCGATGATGGAATTGACACACTTCCATCACTCAATCCTGGAAGCGTAAGTATCTATCGGTAAAATCATCCCGAGTCGTGAGTTACAGTGAAAAATTGGGGATTATTTTCCACAAAATAATGTCGAGAAAATAATCCCCGATCGTTGTGGAATTACATCACGTGCGCGTTCTTCAGCCAATCCACCCCCCATATTCGAGGCCGTAGTTTTTCACATTTGATTGTGCCCGTACCTCCCTCCATTTGATCCTGCCGGCCCGGCCCACAAACTCCTTCCCATGACCAGGAAGGCCGCAGCACCAGACGTAGAGTGAGGTCGATTTCCACGGGCGACACTATACAACGCACTAAAGCAGGGCTCAGGAGATTATATTTTGGCTACGGCTCCAACCTCTGGCTCGACCAGATGGCTCGCCGCTGCCCAGAGAGTAAATTCGTCGGATTAGGGGTCCTTCGGGGATGGAAGTGGTTCATCAACAATCGCAGATACGCCAACATCGTCCTATCACCCGAAGACCTCGTATACGGCCTGGTATACGAAATCAGCCCGGGCGATGAGGCCAGCCTGGACCGATCGGAAGGCGTCCCACGGGCATACACCAAGGAATCGATGGAGATCGAGTTACGGTTGGCCGACAACGGAAAAGAGGTTATCGCGCCGTGCTTGGTTTATATCGACAAGAGGAGGGTGGAGCAGGGAGAGCCGTGGGAGGAATACGTCCACAGGATGAACATGGGGATTGACGACGCCGCTGCGAAGGGTTTACCAGAGTGGTATATCGAGAAGTACATGCGCGGGTCCATCCCTGCAGAAGGAGCAAAGGAGGCTGTTGAGGCTTTCAAACCTGAGTAGGCTCTTCATCGGGCAGTTACAGGTGCATGGCCGAAGGAGTGGGAGAGGACGCGTAATTAGACTGGGATGACGATTCTTCCTGAATACAAGTACATGAATGGATATGCACAAGGTCTAGACTCTGTATCAGCCAGAGCGTGTGGGGCGAGAGGTACTGGTAGACTCACAACAAATAGGTGGACGGGGGGAGGTGTATTTATCGGCGTCTTTCAAACGAATCTGACCTCTGCGCTCAGGGTTTGGTGAGTAATCCTGCATTGAAAGAAGTTGTATAGCGTACCCCAAGTACCACTACGGCCATGTCGAATGCATATTCCCCTGGAGTGAAAAGATGAGAAAGATCGAACGTCGAGACGGTGAGGGCTCGGTACCAATTTCAAGATATGAGGAAAGCATATCTGCTTCGGAGTTAGCAAGGGCATTACACACGGAATAAGATTTCTCACTTCGAACATCTTTGTTCGGAACGGAGGAGAGTTTCGGTCTGT
>Ga0307511_10008642_pt1 | contig 10182 bp, 6 predicted proteins | sample 13_EM_MG_FD_200266 | JGI IMG/M metagenome (GOLD analysis project Ga0307511, IMG submission 200266) | Populus trichocarpa ectomycorrhiza microbial communities from riparian zone in the Pacific Northwest, United States - 13_EM | ecosystem: Host-associated > Plants > Roots > Unclassified | place... | reverse complement strand
TGCGGGTCATTGTACCCAACATATTACTTATTTCCACTTTGGTGCAGTCCTTTTCGTCCACTTATTTCTTCTGGTACTTCTGGTGCTTATTTCTACTTATTTCCGTACTTTTTTCACTGCTTATTTCGACCAAATACACCTGGCTTTTCAATTATCTCTTATTCTCCACTTATTGTGCTTATCTCGCGCTTTTCTTACATTTTCTTGCTTTTTTTGGTCAAATAAGTAACTCAGACGTTCACTGATGCTCTGTAGGTCGTTGGAAGACATCGGAAAGCGATCGCTACCCTTTCGATAGAACTACCAAATACGGGTCCTCACCGGGGCTCTGCCGGGACTACACCTTCTTCACATGATCGGTGAGATGAGCTGGCTCGTCTCACTTAGAATTGAGTATGCCTTACAGCGGGTTGTGAAACGATAGACTGCTTTTAGAAAAAACAGGACAGGATTTTTTTGTTTATGCCGTAATGTGTAAAAGATTTTGAGTGTAGAATCGGAAGCGGGGATCAACAGAGTTGATAGGCAGTTGGTCGGCGCTGTTTTCTGCCAGGCCTTTCCAACGCCTCACAATCCCAGTACCTATGCCAAACAACGCCTCAAACTGGTGGATCAGCATGGCTGTACGACCCATACTTCTAGTTCCGACTCCGGGGGTGTACAGGAGGGTGTGTAGGGTGTAAGATCCCCACCACTTGAAGGCGAAAATCTTTGTTTACATGTTACGGCATAAACAAAGAAATCCTGTCCTGTTTATTCAAAAACTGGTCTATCGTTTCGCAACCTGCTGCAACACCATACCCGAATCGACACTTGGTAGACCCGGGGGGGGGGGGTGGATTCTAATTAGAACTTGACAATGACAAGTTCTGAGGCATTTCTGAGCCGCAAGGTTGTGGCGTTGCGGAGCCAGTCCACATCATTCCCGGCCGATCTCCAACGGCCATGCAACCACAACCGGTGCTTCCCTTCTGGATCCTTCACCCACCCATCTCGGAGAGTCCCTTGTGACACTGACCAATCGCCTTCCAAGACCCCGCGTCGCTTACACAGATCACGGTGGTAGAGATCACACCCGTCCCACTGTCGGGTATGGAGGTGATACCAGGTGGATCGAAGATGGGGAGACGGTTTGATCGATTCGATGATCTCCCCAGTTCTTGTGTGGTAGATGCGAATAACGGATTCGTTGAGTTTGATGGCCCCGATTTCATCTTCAACCGAGAACTCGAGGTGCTTGTCATCGTCGCCACCCGCTCGTTGTCCTAATAGTCTCGTCCAACGAGTGGCGAGGGCCCGCGGTGACACATCCCAAAGGCTGTCATTTCGGTCCACCCGTGTATTCCCAAAAATCCCATCCACCACCCCGTCTTCCGTGAGTAGCCACGCCACGACTGTGTCCGATCCCTTCACCAAGAGAACGTTGCCTGTGAGCGCCATCGATGATATATCCAAATCCGTGTCAATGGACTGGGAATGGGAAGGGACCCTAGAGCGTAGATTGGTTATTGTGACAGTGCTTTCCCCGTTATACCCAGTTACAACGTAGGTACCATCGGGTGAAAAGGCATCCAGCGGTCGACCGCGCACTGGAACTACGGATTCCGTGGCAATAGAGACAGGGGAATGATCCAAATGTAGTACGCGTAAGAGGGCACCGGCACAACCTAGGATTGATGATGAACTCGGGGAGAATTGAAGTGGGGTCGGAGTTTGCCGGAATTCTTTCCACCGGGTATAACGGCCAGAATTACACCTCCAGATATGCAAGTGGTCTCCGGAGAAAGCCGCGAGGGCACTCCCGTCGGGGGAGAACTTCAGGCGTCCGTAGGAACCTGCCTCTCGTAGCAAGACCTCCGAGTTGCGAATATCCAACACGAGAAGCTCACGGCCAAGGTTGTAGTCTCCAGCAGCAGAAACGGAAACGGAAATTCGATAACTGCTTGGAGAGAACGCTTCGAGACTGGGGTGGTATTGGGAAGGGAACGATTCTGTCTTAGTAATGGTGGATCCAACCTCGAAGATGTCGATCGCCCATCCCTTACGGTCTGACGCTGTCGTAGTCGCGATCCGAAAAGAGTTGTTGTGGGCCCAGAGATACGGTTTATCACTGGATTGGAGCGTGTCTGAGCACAGTGTTGTGCCCGAAGCGACATCATAAGTATGCACGGTGATGGTTTCCAACACCCGCGACAAAACGGCACCGATCCTCTTCCCATCTAATGACCACACGAGTTCCAACCCACTAGCAATGACCCCGCATGCAACCGTTTTAACCAGTCCACCGGTCTGTGTATCCCAGATGACAATGGCCATGTCAGAGCTGCCCGCCAGAGAGCGTCCGTCTGGCGAATAAGCAAGTCCCCGCCTGAATTTGGTCGTGACCTCCGGTGATTGGAGGGTGGTGACGGGTTTCAGGGTAAGTGCATCCCAAATCTCCACAGCTTCCTCAGCCACCACGGCGACAAACTGACCGCACGGTGACCAAGTAAAGGACAAGTAATGGGAATGTTTGGTGGAAATAGCTGTGGTTGGGTCCCATGAGTCCGGGACTCCGATTACCACTCTTGGCAGGGGATGGAGTCTGTGGGGATAGTAAAGCTTTCGGACAATCGATGACAGAGGAGATAGTTCGAGGGCAGAGTGGTAAACGTGGGCAGCGGAGACGTCGATGACTTCGAAAAAGGTTGTCGCAAATTGGAAGTAGTCTTTCGCGGTGTGGAAAAGTTGATGATCTATACCAACCTAGTACAGTGTGCGCATGAGCGCAATAAGATGCGGTAGAATGAACCAAACAAACCTGCCGTAGCCAAGTCATCAGCTTCTCCAACGCAATTACAGCGTCCCTTGCAGCTCCGATGACGCTAAGTACTTCCAACCACGCCAGAAACCCCTCCTGTAGGAAACTGCGCAGAGCGGAAACAATAGTCGTGACGTCTCCCTTAGCCTCGACGAGATGGCTACACCAGGATTTACACGCGTACTGTAGCGCGACGCTGAAGCGATCCCCAATCCTCGCTTCAAGGTCCTTGACCTCAGAGTTCAAGGCAAAATCAGGAAGCGATAGAAGGTTCCGTCCCAAACTGCTATTCATCAGTTTGAGGCAGTTCAGCGCAAGCCCGAGGTGACCAGCCTCTGGGGGGATGTGAAATCTTTCGTTGGGGCAGCGGGTGCGATCGGTGATAAAGTCAGGAAACGACTTGTGGAACGGGAGGACTGGAGAGTCGGGGTCGTCGGAGAGCTTGAGGAGGGACTGGACCAGCCGAAGTAGGTCCATGACTTGTTGCTCCCCCAGGTCGCCGAGGGTAGCGATTGCAGAAGGTGGTAGAGGGTTCACAGCCAGAACGACTGTGCCGATAACAAAACGCACTTTTTCGTCGTCTTCGGTGTCCATCCCGTCGAAGGCGTTTTGGAAACTTGATAGGTAAAGTGAATCGAGGGTCGTGCTCGGCCGGAACTTAGCCTTTCCTTCGTGACTGGTGCTTCCTGGAGCTCTCGCGATGATATCAAGTTGCTTGCTTGGCGGGGTGAACCCATGATCCAGAAACTTCAGAGTCGCAACGGCGTACACGAAGAGACCGCCCGCTCTCTCGCACAGCAGATCGAGGTGTTCTTCCGTTGGCCAGACATCCTGTTCGATGCCTCGTCTTTTCGCGAGTTCAAACAGCCCATGTTCCAGGAAAAGCCGAATATCCGTATTGATGATCGAAGGTTCAACCTCGTGAAGGACGAATATATCAGTCAGCGGCCTGAGGAGTCCGAGGCGGAAACCAGACTGGAGGCGAGGCTCTGGCCGGCCGGTGATAAGGAATTTAATGTTCGGAATCTCTTCAACCAATCTACCCATGACGGAGAGGATAGCAGACTGTGGGTCTTCGTCCACGCACTCATCCAATGCGTCGATGACGACGACTGTCGAGATGTCTGATGAACTGAGGGGTTCGACGATCAACATCCTCATCTGGTTGAAGAGTGACTCATGTCCAATGTCGGGGTACGATCGAAGGAGAGGGACGAGAATGGATCGAAATTTGGGGTACTTGTGAGCGAGTTGGAAGGCAAGAGTAGGGAAGATGTAGTGGAGGTTCCTGCGATCTTTGAAATCGCGTGAGCAGAAGAAGGATGCTCCCAACCTCCCATCAGCGAAGATGCGCTCGGAGATCGTCTGGGCGATTGTGGATTTCCCAGTCCCAGCGAGCCCGTTCAACCAGTAGACAGGAGAAGTGCTAGAGTCCTTCGACCACGCCTCGATGTCATCCAAGATAGCATTCCGGGTCCCTTTTAGGCAGCCCTGGCGATCGCCGTGTCTGAACTCGGCCCCTCTGGCACGACGGCAGCTGTTCAACACCGACAATTCAGCTATTGAGCGTTGAGCCTACGCCAATCGGAAGTAGAACCGTGGCTGACCTATATCCTGCAAAGGTCAATCAGCCTCCAACGTTTTCTCGAAACGTGAGTCCTGCCGCTTACAATCAGCTTGCAGTTCTGCCCGTAGATCGCCTCTTGCTGCGAGAACTGCAATTTGATAAGTGAGATATCCGGTGTGTGCCTCTCAAAACCGGTGCTGACCTGATATTCGACGATGGCATCCCTGAGATCGTCCGCAAGATCGCACACAGCGAGCACGTCCCCTTCGTTCTCCGTGTGCGCGCCGGAGGTGTAACGTTTTGATAGGCTCTGCAACTTGTCTTTGATCCCTTCAAGAGCTCTGAAATCGGGTTACTGTGGGCAGTCACTTGCGGTGGATGAAGAATACGCACTCAAATAAGCTTTTCCGTCGTCTGAACTCGTCTGCATTCCTCGGGAGGCCCCTTTCCACTTCAAGCCGATCCAACCGCGCACGAACAAACTCTATCTTTTTACTTGCCGGCGATTTCTGCGAACGTGTTATTCGACATCATTGGTCTCGTATACGTGCTCCCTCACCTGATGCAGTTTCAAAAGTACATCGAAGGACGACTTGAACCGACCAGCCACCGGCTTAGTCCCGGAGTCGGAGATGAGAAACAGAACTCACGGTCAGTTGGACGACCTGGTTGTATATCGACTGCTGTTGCGACATCTATCATACCGGTTAATGATCCACAACCGTGGCCACCTTATACCTCTGGTACTGACCTGATATACGAGGATAGCTTGCTGGAGTCTCTCCACAAGCCCGATGACTTCTTGTAAATCCCGTGTCTTGTCAAGGGCCCGAGCGACCTTTCCCTTCTCTGACAACACCAGCGACCGCTTTCCAATGTCTTCCAACGACCTATCGCAGAGGTTCAGTTTTGGGTGGACAAGGGATTTCAGACGCGATACGAACTTTGCCAGTTGTGATCTCCTCTCGACCTCCTCCTGATCATTATCGGGGTTCACCTTCACCAAGGTATCCCGCAACTTCTCCAACCACGGGATGAGATCGCCGAGCTTATCCTTCACATCATTATATTGCTAGGCGGTACTTGTCGGTGGGATTGAGAGATTATCCGATAGAGACGCACATCGTAGTGCTTGATCAGCGCGTTGACGCCTCCCAAACACGACTTGAGGGGTGGAAACGCGTCGGACGATTCCTTTGCAATGTCCAGTAGCATCTTGACAACATCGACGAACCGTTGTTTCTTGGCTGTGGACTGTCAACGGGATCAAAAGTGTAGCAGCCGGGTATCTCACAAGAACTTGGTTCCGTTGGCGTCCCGCCACTTGATGGAGGTCGTTTTCGAAGGGTACCAGACATGGCGTTGACGTCGTATATGAGACGAGACAGCGAGGGAACAAGGGGGCGGTCGTCCTGTTCTAAGGCGCCTGAGATGGGAGACTATCGTTCATCGTCGGCGGGTCGTCGCTGTGTCAGCCCCAGCGCCTAAGGGTGTGTTGGTGTTGTTTTGGCTGCGGGACCCACAGATGCCATATGAGTCTCAAGCGTTCGGAGATCCTTCAGCTCTTTATTCTCTGCTCGGGGGGGGGGCTCAATGCCAGCCAGGAGGAACCGAACGGGGGATTGCGGTGAAAGGAATTGACCGCAGGCAATCCCAGACTCGGGCGCGCAGAGTTACGAAAGGCCCCCATCGACCACGAGTGTTGAGAAATGTGGGGACGGCGCAGTTCGGTAGATTGGACATTGGCGAGCCGCAACCAGGAGATGAGGATTTGGTCGAGTGAAGTTCGGCTTCAGTATCCTATCGGCGCCTTCCGGTGTGCGGCGGGAACCATCACCTTCAAATTGCCTCCCTGTGTACCTCTTGAAATGCGCGGTCACCTCCAACCGGTGGCTCCCGGTTCATCAACCATTCTCTATGCTGTGTTGGTTTCCAGCTACTCATCCACCTCGCCTGGCTACTGGGGTCACCCCCAAATTCACGTGCAACCCACGCGAGCAACCTAGTGTTGGAGGCAGTTGCTCCGTGGTGGATCTGCCAGGCAGATGGCAGTTCCGGCGGGTTTCGCCGGCTGGGCAGTTGTTGGCAGAAGTGGCAAATGAAAAGAAAATGGTCCATGTTTATCCGGTATATTGTCGATCTACGTATAATCTGGCCACCTGGTAGCCTCGTAGGATGTCTGCGGGGTCGCAGCTTCCAGGTCGCTCAACCTGATCGTAAATTGTAGGTTCCTCCCTCACAAACTGTAGCGCAATCCCTTTCCGTACCGTGTCAATCTCTTCAAGATTATACATCTCGTGGAGTTTCACAGCAGGAGGGGGGTTTCTCCGGGAACCGGCCTGACTTGCTCATCGGTCCGTCGTCGTCATCCCCTACAACGTGGGGATTTGGTGGTGTTCCGAGCTCATCGTTGGAACAGATGAAAGGAGACCGCGTCTGGTCGCAAGCCGTTGCAACGCCTCTTGCCGGACAGATTCTGGGGCGTTGGGACGCCTCTCGTGTTTTGAGAGGTGTTCTGTGCACCTCGGCTCACGTTGTTCCATGATGGCATCCGGCTTGCAATAGTGGCATTTCATGTTCCACCTGTGTGTTCGGGGGCTCTTCTCTCCCGCTTTCAAGAAGTGCTGGTCGACGGATTCGTCGAGTTTCTAGCCACCCGCCATCCGAGGTGTATACATAGCGTAGAGAAGTGAATTACGAAATACCAGGCCCAATCCCAGACTTCGTCTGACATAGCTGAATCGGTGCTTAACATATACTGCCACCTTCTGCCAGCCCACATTTTACACGTGCCAGCTGCCACCCTGGCAAAATCAACTGCCACGTGCTGTTCAGCAGATTGGCAGCGAACTGCCTCCAACACTAGAGCGACCACTCGCTTTGAACACGGGAGAATTCCCAGCCTTACAGCTATTTGCGTTTCAATAGACCGCCTCTGCACAGAATCCGTTTACCTTTTGATCGTATTGGGGCTTGGCACCTTGGCATGACACACGGTGCTGGAGCCAGCCCCCTGCGAATACTTGTCCCTGCTGTTGCGTCAACCCGCAGAATTTAACAATATGCCACCCTATAAACTGTGGGGTCCTGATGACCCTACAGATGAAAGAACAGACAGGAAAACAGGGTTCATCAGGAAAACTGCAAATTTGCTTTTTCTGCTTGAAAAAGCTGAATAAGCGGGAATAAGCAGGCAAAGCACCGAAAACACACAATCATAAAGCAGGGTCTATTTTTGAAAAGCACCAGGACCAAATTCTGTACAAAATGCTTTGCCCGCTTGGTCAAGCAACTGAAAGCACGTGAAAGCACGGAAAAGCACAGGTAGGGAATAGTGTTCAAACCAGCTGGAAACCCCGAACCATATAAAACTACTGTTAAATACATTGAAAGGTGTGCTACGAGAGCATTGAGGCTAAGCTATAGCAATGTCAGGCCAATTTGTAGTCATCCATTGAGTATCAAATATTGAGCATTGAATATGTGATTGTTGGGGAATCGGCGCGGGTTGAGGGGACAGAGGCCTGAAGGGGTGAATGAGAAGTGCGGCCCACAGGGGATGAGGATACAAGTTTGAGTCTGCGTGCAGGGTTGACGTGGGTCCGTGTTGATTCTAGTCGCCCTGGGTCAGGGTGTAGCCATTTCTGGAATGAGTGGCCGGACAAATATGAATACTGCAAGAAAATAAAAGGTAAGTCCAACTGCACAGGAGAATTGGTTGAGCGGTTCACGCACCGGTTCCTCGTCCACTGTGCCAATCGAACCATTCTCCCGTAAAAACGGGTCACCGGTAAACCCCTTCCATCTGCAAGTGATATCTTCAATCCTCTGGAGCAGGTGGTGTGAATGAGGAGGGGGACTTACAGGGGAGACAACAAGTGCGAACCGCAATGGCGGAGTTTGGACTTGGGGAATCCTGGCTCACTGTGATCTTGTCACGCTTGTCACGAGACACTCTTTTCCACTGTGATGTCCAGACTCCCCCGTTGCACCCATGGTGGGCCCTCTGGGCTATCCTCCGCACCTGCCAGACTCACCCAACACTGAATGATTTGTACTACTCTGATACCTGCCCTCGCTATCCCCCACAGTCACCACGGCTTGAATCGTGCCAATTCCACGGAGGTGAGTTTTTTACATCCACATCTTAACCCGCACCCACTGCTCAGCCATCGATTGACCGATATTCTGCGTTGCAACAGCCAATGTAGAGGGGATAGTAACAAAAAGCCTTGCATGGACCCGACGAGACACGCCCCGCTGCTCACCTCCATCTCCTGATATCAACCCCACCACCACCGCCTTTTGCTTGCATCCCTGGCCAATGGCATGAAGAGCCACTGCAATGTGAGTCATTCACCAGGGTCCCTGTGGCATGTTCTTCGTTACTAATTCACTATTAGGGCCCGTTGTTCCACCAGGATACTCACCATTCAACTGGCGCCAGCAATGCCCACTGTCACGATTTTCACCTTTACACTCATTTTCTTCTAAGTTCGAAGCGCCCAAACACTCGTTCAAATCATGACATGGCGTTTTCTTATCTTATCTTATCTTTTCACACTTCAAAGTCACACCATCAAGACGAGGAAAACAGATAGTATTGGGATACCGATAAAGAACTATCTATTTGGAGGAACCCGCCACAATCCATTCGTTCTCCTTATCGGACTCTCCAATCCCATCAAAGTCCAACTCATCGTCGGCATCTTCCCCACCATGAGGCCAAGTCTTATCATAAGACTGCCAATCTATATACTGGTCAACGGTGGCCTGGTTGACAGTCAGACCGGGAATCTCATCCGGGAAACCGATGTCTGGAAGAGGAGGAGACGCAGGACGGAAGACCGCCTCCTTAGGAACAGCCGGAGGAGGATTGGTCAACTTCTCGACCATCCTCTCCAAGGACGTAACACGAGCCTTGAGGTCAGCAATCTCAAGCTGACCCTCCCTGTAATCCTATCAGTACTCCTCGTCAAAGAAAGGAGTAAAGGAGGACACACCTTAAAGAGTCCTCAAGGGACCTCTTCACGTTCATCCGCTCCCAACCATCGAGAGCCCTCTTCTTCTGCTCCTCCCTCATATCCTCCTTCAGCTCCGCGATAGTCTCATAGATCTCACAACCCATGACGGCCGCGAAACCTAGAGAAGCGTCCATACGCCCATCCATCGCATCGTTCTCGTGATGGATCTCACGAAGGCCCCTACCGATCCAAGACTTCGGAAACGTCTCGAGATCCAACTCGTTGACGTGCTTCCTCCACCTCTCCTTGGACACCATAACGGCATCCCCCAGACCCAAGTCCCTCAAACCGTCGTGTCGGTACTTACTGGTCATCATCCGACCCCTCACCGACTGAAGGGAAGGATAAGGTTTTCCCCCATTGTCCCTCCTGGACGACTCGCCACCTTGATTATAGCAGTAGACAAACAAATGTTTGTCCCGAGCTTCCCTCTCCTCCTGCGAAGGGAAATGCCCTTTCATCCTCTTGAAAAAGGGCAACCCTATAAGAAGATTCTTCAACGTTCTAATCAATAAAGAAGGAAGAAGAATCTTACCTGACGATTCGCCCTGACTCTCTCCCCGAGGATAACCCCGACGAGTCTTGAGCTCCTTCCTAGTAAGAGGCTTCTTGGGAAGGACCGACTCGTCCTCAGACGGAATCGGAATCAGAGTCGCCTTGACGGTCGGCAAGACGGTGGCGAATGGGCGGACGTATCCTTGGTCGAAATCGAGGAAGGGGTTGGCGAAGTCCTGGACCGGGTCGTGGGTGTAGATGTCGGACATGGTACAGGATGAAGGCGTAGAAGTAGA
>Ga0307511_10008641_pt1 | contig 10182 bp, 7 predicted proteins | sample 13_EM_MG_FD_200266 | JGI IMG/M metagenome (GOLD analysis project Ga0307511, IMG submission 200266) | Populus trichocarpa ectomycorrhiza microbial communities from riparian zone in the Pacific Northwest, United States - 13_EM | ecosystem: Host-associated > Plants > Roots > Unclassified | place... | reverse complement strand
GAATCAAATGGCACTTGCATATTTTCACAATGATTTTTATGTAATTATCATGTCAAATAAGGATAAATTTGGTCTTTCACTGAGCATAAAAAATAATTAAAAAAAGTATAGTGAAACGACAAAATTACTTTTTTAAAAGCTAAAAAATTAAAACTAATCTTGAAGGGTTTTTTTTGTCTTTTTCTAAAGGCTTTTTGGTTATTATGTGGTAAGCTAAAGGACAATTTGATCTTTTAACAAATAAAAATAATTAAATAATAAAAAGTTGTTGGTGTGTGCAGCAGCATCGCATAGCTGCCAAAAATGCCTTCGCACCATGGCGTTTGAAGCATCTTTGTGTCTTTTTTCTTATGGGGCAACACGTGTCAGTGTTGAGTGGCTAGTTTGTTGCTGGTGATGTTTTTCTTTTCTCTCTCCTTCTCCTAAAATGATAGCTTAGTCCTCTTTGTTACTGATATTTCAAATCAAGTCCTTTCTTTTGATTTTTAATTTTTGTTCTTGACCTTTTTATAAAAGTTTTATTTGTTTTCAATTTTGTCTATCAATTCCAATTTGACATATAATGGTTTTTTCAAGTTGGTCCTTATTCTTTTGATTTTTAATTTTTTTCTTGGTCCTTTCGTAAAATTTTTATTAGTTTTCAATTTTATCCTACAATCCAAATATATGGTACTATATTTTCTAATTTGGTCCTTATTGCTCTCATTTCTAATTTTTCTCTTAGCTCTTTTGTAAAAGTTTAATTTATTTTTAATTTCATCATTCAATTTTATGGTATTTTGTTTTATCAATCTGATCCTCATTCTTTTTCCCATTTTGTTAAAGTGATTTGTCTTTTCAATTTTACCATTCAATAAAAAAATTGATTTGATTTTTTATGTCAATTTTGATCCTCATTCTTTTGATTTTTTTGGTCTTTTTTTCTAAATTGATTTTCCTTTTCAATTTCACCCTTCAATCCAATATAATTTTTTTTTGTATTTCAATTTTGATCATCATTTTTTATTTGCTAATTTGTTAATCCTTTTGTATAATTGAAATTATTTTTTAGGAATTGAGTTTCATGATTTTTTAGATATGGTGTTGTGGGTCTAATAACCCGGGTCATGAGTTTGAAAAGTTACACGAGTTGACTTTTTTTAAAATAAAAAAAGTGCTTCATAATTATCTTTATTTTTTCTATCAAGTTATTCTAATCACATGATCTAGACTGTAGATTTGACAAGATATTCTAGGTTGACTCGACTGTGATTATCAAAATTATAAATTTGTTATGCTAACTCAAATTTACAAGGGCTGGTTTTTTTTATATCCTTTTCACCCCATTTTGTTCTTTCGTATTTAATGGGTTGTAAATTGAGATGCATTGTTTGTCTCATTTTTTTAAAAATATTTTTTCCCTAGATTATTTTAATCACTTTTATTTTTAAATTTTATCCATTTTTTGTTATTTGTTATTTTTTTAATTAAAATAAAATTAATTCATTTAACCCAGTACATCTATGACTAGTTTAATTTAGTCACTCGAGCCATGAAATTTCTGTATTGAAAAAACACACTCCCACTGCCTAAACATTATTTTGTATATCAAAAAATAGTTTGGCTTCACAATGAAGCACTGACACTCTCTAACTGGATAATTTCGGCTAAAAAAAAAATCTATTTTTGTCGCACATTTTCATCCCACTTCTTAAATAAGTAAAAGAAACTACTAACCATCTAGGTGGTGGTCCAGTGGTAAGAGCTTAGGACTAAGAGGTTTGCTCCCTCTGTGGTCTCAGGTTTGAGCCCTGTAGTTGCTTATATGATGGCCACTAGAGGCTTACATGGTCGTTAACTTCGGGACTCATGGAATTAGTCAAGATGCACGCAAGCTGGCCTGGACATCCACATTAAACAAAAAAAAAAATTAAAAGAAACTACTTAAAGTTTGTTTTTTTCTCCCTTCTTTATGTGGCCGTAAAGCGCTTGATTGAGCGGCTTGGAAAGGATAAAATGGAGGGAAAAAAAGCTGAGGGTGTTGAAGATTTAAGGTGATTGGAATTTTCTATTTATGGAAACTGAAGAGGAAGGAAAATGGAAAGAGATTAAAAATTAGAATATATTAATGTTAATTAATAATAATATAATATAATATAATAAACTCCTCAAATGATTAAAAAAATCATAATAGAGTACTATTGGGCCAAAAATAACGGACGCCAAGTTGTTAAAGTCCAATCGAAGTATCCAAATTCAAATTCAGTCACGGGTCCCACAGTGTGCTCTCTTACACAATTGTGCTCTCTTCTTCTCTCTCTCCTTTTCGCTCCTGATATTTCCATGTATACATAAAAAAGCCCTCTCTCAATAAAATCTCTTCAAAAAATAAAATAAAAAAACGTTTCGAGTCGATAAACCCTATGGACCTGCTCCGATCAAATCTCTCACGGGTTCGGATCCCCGAACCAACTAATCGCATCTACAAGCAGGAGTGCTGCGTCTCTTTCGAAACTCCGGTATTCTTTTCTTTCTTTCTTTCCGTTTGGTTTCCAAGAAAGTTCAATTTTTATTGAAAGAGGAAAATAAATTCGAATATTTTTTTGTAAAATAATCTAAATAACCACAACTCTACTTCATGTAGATGATAACTCTCTAAGTTCTAATAGTTGCTTGCTGTGACATTGTTCTGGTTTGCTAAATGTATTTCTGTTTGGTTCACGATAAAGTGAAAGGAAAAAGAAATAAAATCAAATATAGGAATTATACATTTTTTTTTAATTTTCGCGCCACCTGTTTTGGTTTCTTATTAAGTGAATGAATACAAATTTTGTTTTTATGATTTCTCCTTTTGAAAAAGCATGGAAGTGAGGAAAATACTAGCCAGACTTATTTTTTTTTTAATTTAATATTTTATGTTCTTTCATTTTGATGCAATTGCAGTTATTATATATATATAACTTATGCTGCTGGCATTTTCTTTGATGAATTCCAGAGGTCTGAAGGCGGGTTGTTTGTCGACATGACTACGTTTCTTGCTTTTGGGAAAGATTATGTGGGTTGGAATTATGAGAAGACTGGAAACCCGGTTTATTTACACATAAAGCAAACAAGGAAGGTGGTCCCTGAAGATAGGCCTTTGAAGAAACCAACTCTTTTGGCTATAGGTACTCAAATATTTATCATGGTCTGCGCATATAATTCAATTGATTTCATGATTGTTTAATGGTTATGATTAATATTGGGGTGTTCTTAAAGAAGATTGTAGGATTCATTATTGAGAATTGGTTATGAGTTGGTTTGAGTTGCAATCATGCTTCTGCATGGATGTGTTGTATTGGTTAAAGAGTGATTTTGTAAGACATGTATTTATATTGAAATGAAACTTACAGTCTAATATTTAAGCTTCTGGGTCTGATTTGGTGCCGCTTGGGTATAGATGTTTTTGTTTCAAATCCCCTTTAGCTTATAAGAGGAATTGGCCTGAAAAAGAATTTCAAGCATTGAAAGTACATCTCTGCTTGCCATCAGATGGCTCCCCACCCTCTTCTCTCAAATATATAGATTTTCCCAATGAATCTTTTGGAAACCGAGAAAAGCACCCTAACCAGATTCATTTTAAAGTCAACATAGATATGCTGAAGTTGATGTTTTGGATTCTTCAAAACTACAATTTCCCACTGTGGTATAACTTCTACACTGTGAACTTCTAGTCTTAGATACGAACTGACATGGACTTTGAAGTTTTGTATGCCTCATTCAGTTCTTGCATGTGAGCCACTTGTTTTTAGGTATCCCTAATGCTTTACCTGTTATCATATGAAAGCCTAATAATTCTTTACAAAGTTACGATTTTTTCTTTTAATTATTGGCTAGCTGAGAACAATACTTAAGTGATTTTTTGTATTTGCAGGTGTTGAAGGGGGATTTGACAACAATGAACCTGAACATGAAGAAAATCACAATATAGTGATATTACCTGATTATGTTACTTTACCATTCCCTTCAGTGGAGTTGCCAGAGAAGGTGCATTGTTGTCACTATATCTTTGTTTTAGTTTTTAATCTTAATAATATCTTACCATCCAGAGGAAGCCTTACTGTGACAAAAACCATTTTTCTAATACTGCAGGTGAGGTTGGCAGTTGATGCTATCATAATGGCTGAAGGTGCTGAGAGGAAAGAGCAACTTGCTGCCTGGATAGCTGCTGATAAGAAGCAAGTTAGTGCATATGCAATGAGTTTACCACAGATTGACAATGGTGTTGTTATTCCACCATCCAGGTGGAAATGTGCGAAGTGTGACAAAAAAGATAATTTGTGGCTAAATCTTACTGATGGAATGATTCTTTGTGGGCGAAAAAATTGGGATGGAACTGGAGGCAACAACCATGCCATTGAACATTACAAGGAGACAAGCTACCCTCTTGCTGTGAAGCTTGGGACAATTACTGCTGATCTCGAAGCAGCAGGTAATGCCAACTTGCATTGTGAAGGAGTTGGAATGATTTTCTTTACTTAATTATGTGCTTGAGTGTATATAAGTCCTGTCAAAATCATGCTTCTTTTGAATGACGTGTACAAAGTCAAATTTCTTTTTGTTCATTTCTTGCATTGGTCAAGCAGTTATATTAGCACTATTGTTTAAGCTATCTTGTTGTTAAACAATGGATAAGTGTACTGGAATGGGATTTTTGGTTAAAATTTAGTATAAACCATCAACAAATGACAAGGCCAAACAAAATTGCAGTTTGGCATTAGGTATCCAAAAGGGGAAGCAGTTAGATGCTGGGTAGAAAGCGTAGCTATCTGCATAAATATCTGTGCATGCTTATTGGCTTCATGGCTGTTCTTTAACTGAGTGTCATGAGTGGCTTGAGGTTGGTGAGGACAAATCATGGCATGTATTGGACAATATGAATTGGATTAATGGTTGTGCACCATTTTAGTGGAGAATAAATCTTTATAAGATATCTATTAAGCAGCACTGAAGGGTGCTGCTTCTTTACAAGACAACAAAACTACATCCTAGATAAAGTGACTATCCTTCTAAAAGGCAGCTCTGTATGCTTGAAATTAAATGTCCTAATTCAATTATATCGTGAAGAGGATAAATAATTTACTAGCTCTGCAGTTTACCTATGCATGTAAAAGATTTTTCTGGAAGTTAAATGTCTAAACCCAGTTATCCTGTGAAGAGGATAAGGATTTATGCCCATAAACCTTCCACCACAATTTGTTGTCTTGAATAGCTCTTAGTTGATCTTATGCAGATGGTACACTGTGGCTTATTAACAAAATGCAATTGCAATCTGTGGAAAGCTAGAAATCATATCTTATCAAAGTGGACTATTAAAGAAGGAGAAAGTGGGGAGTTTACTTTTTGTGATGATATGCACTAATTATGTACACACATGTTCAGAGAAATTATTTGCCTCCATGAAAAGTTGCTAGGTATTCCTTAGACATCTTCGATCTGCTTCGCTTTGTTGCAGTTATGTTTCTAATAAAACTGGAAAGAAGTAAAATGACATGTAGAAAATTAGCTTCCAAGCTACTAAATATGAATAGTTCTGTTTTTTTATTTTTTATTTTTTATTGAGTAACAAATGAAACTGCTGAAGGATAGAATTAATACTTGTTATTATTGCATGGCTATTAATTCTGGAAAATGAATTCATGCTATAATGGTGCTAAACGGTTGCTTAAAAGGAAGACTTCCTACTTTAGCATCGAAGGAAACACATAAAACTCCTAAAGTAAGATAGAAAATACACAAAATGTGCAAGTGCCGGTGGAGACATGGCTAGGAAAACTTGAAACTCTGCTTGCTTTTCATAGTTAATTCTGCTCATTTGGATGCACTGTCTTGTTAATTTGAAGAAAAGAGAAACCAAACTGTCTTTGGTTTAATATTTTATGCATGCCAGATTCTTTTCAACTATTCTTTGAGGATTTGTTTTATGGAACCTGAGAACTAACCATGGGTACACATTGTGGCAGCTCAGATGTTTTCTCTTATCCAGAGGACGATAGTGTTGTGGACCCACTTTTAGCACAACATCTGGCATTTTTTGGCATTGATTTTTCAGCCTTACAAAAGGTTAGTTATCTCTACTAAAATGTATATCTAGTCTAGTAACATGGGGTCTGTCATCTGCTGTTTACTGTACACTTATAAGTCATACAGCAGACATGTAGGTTGAACTTTTTTTATTTGTCATAGAAAACAAGATAATTTGCATGCTATTCCTTTTATCCTTGTATGGCGATGGCTGAAATGGAATTACTTTTTACATTAACCTTGACTTCGAAGCATAAGGAAATTTATGCCTATATTATTCTGTGTGTATGATTATAAATGGGAAGTTCTAATTATTCCTATCTGGTAGAGTTTTTGAAAACAGTGAATAAGAAAAATAACAGTGTGAGATGTCCATCTATATGCATTTGCAGCCTACTAACAAGGTCAGTGTAAAAGATTTTATACCATAATGATATGTTTTGGCAATATCATGTCTTAGTTACTAATATTTCACACATACAGCTGTAGGTTTGAAACTATCAATGAAGTTTTGAGGATTTGAGTTTTTGGACATTTGACACCATGTGTCTCATCACATAATGATTCACCCTTATGGTTTGACCCAGTACCAGTATCGACTTCTTGTTTTCAGACTGAAATGACAACTGCTGAGAGGGAACTTGACCAGAACACCAACTATGATTGGAACCGAATTCAAGAAAGTGGACAGGATGTGGAACCCATTTTTGGACCAGGTTATACAGGACTTGTGAATCTTGGAAACAGGTAACATTTGGTCTTTGTAAAGTGCTGTTGTGAACCATGCATATGTTTGACATTCTTGTTTCCTAACTTTTTTTCTGGCAGCTGCTACATGGCCGCAACGATGCAAGTTGTGTTTTCAACTCGGTCCTTCAATTCACGGTTAGTTTACATCAAATATGGGTAAAAATGCAGAAACTCTTTGATAGACATGTTTCCGTGTATATAAATGTCTTTGGGCAATATGCAATGAAATGCTTATGTTTTCATGTGTTTGGTACACAAATATCAGACATTCATTTGTAGTTCAAACATTTTACTTGTTTGCTCATATATTTGGTGTAATTATGTCTTCAGATTCTACATTAACCAAAGCTTGAAAATGGCATTTGAGATGGCTCCTGCTGATCCAACTGTAGACTTGAATATGCAGCTGTGAGTATCTTGCACATTTAAAATACCATGAAAATCGCTCACTTCATATATTTTCTTTTCTTTTATGTTTTTAACTGCATTTCCTGCTATTCATCTCTGATGTTTATTCTAAGCCTCAAGTTTATGTGGCAGTACAAAGCTGGCACATGGTATGCTTTCTGGAAAGTACTCGGTTCCAGCACTGGAGGTATAGCAAATGGGTCAATATCATGTGCTTGATACAATTGCCTTCTTTTTATGATTGATTTTTGTTTTTCTTATTTGTTGTCCAGAATGATGATAAAGCTAATGCCGTTACCTCAACAAGCAATGTAAGTTTTCTAACTTTTTGTCCATTTATTAGTCCTGGGTTTTGTTTATGGAGATTCTTAAATCGCATTATGAGATGAATAATCTGTTATGATTCTTTATTAGAATTTTAAGTTATTGAATATCTTAGATATAGTGACCAAATTCTTATTCAATTTCAAATGCAAATCTCAGCTTATTATGCAATGTATTGTCAAGTTATTACTGTTTTTAAAACACAGATTATAGCTCAATGAGTATGATATTTTTGTACCTTTCATGCCTCATTTTCTTGTTGATACATGTCTTTGTTGTTTTTCTTATTTGACTTTAACCCTCTTATATTTTCTCTCCTTTTCTTTTCTTTTATCCATCTTCAAATATTAGAAACAGGAAGGTATACCCCCTCGTATGTTCAAAGCAGTTATTGCTGCCAGCCATCCTGAGTTTTCTTCTATGAGGCAACAGGTATATGAATCAATGGAAACTACAATTTTCTTCTATTCATGAAATTTCTGAAGTGTTCTGTCCAAGCTATTTGAAAACTATCCAACTTGAGTTATGAGATTATGAATGAAATTTTCGTTCTTGTGGTTGACAAAAATAAGAATAAAGAAGACTCAAGTTATCGTATAACTGAGTTTATGAATGTATGTATCTATTTAACGTCAAGAATTTTCTCAGTTGCAAGAGGATAAAATTTCTTGCTTGTTTATTTCACATATTTTTTTTTGAAGGGGGTGGGGTGGGTGGGGATTCTTGTCATCCCTGCATACATCTTTGCAATTGTTGTTTGATCCTGAAGTGTAGGAAGACGTCTTGAATTACTGAGTTTTTATGTTCAGGACAGAAGAAAGGATGTATATATACTTGCTTGAAAAATGCACTCAACCTACATGAAAACTCCATAGCATAAAAAGGCTTGTAAAAAATTCTAGGAGAGAGGAAGTCAGTTTGGTGGAACTTAGGTAGTTAAATATTTAGAATCACGCAGAATGGTACATATACTTGTAATAATTGACTTAGCTGCAATATAAAGACATCAGTTGGGCGGGGAGCATAACACACAACTGTTACTGTTCATGAAACTGATTCCATAAAATATCATGTCAACATACGTGTAGGATGCATTGGAATTCTTCCTACACTTTCTTGACCAAGTTGAGCGTGTTAATGGTGGGAAACCTGCATTGGATCCTTCAAGAAGCTTCAAGTTTGGAATTGAAGAACGTATCTCGTGTCCATCTGGAAAAGTTGGGTTCAATAGAAGGCTTGACTATATTCTTTCTTTGAATATTCCACTACATGAAGCTACTAATAAAGGTGTTCTTCCTTCTTTGTTCTTTCTTCTTTTGCTGAACCATATACATGGAGTTACATGCTAACGGTTTTCAAATTTTGGAATTCAGAAGAACTGGAAGCCTTCGGCAAATTGAAAGCAGAAAAGACTTCTGAAGGAAAGGATTTGTAAGTACAAATGTTTAGTAATCCTGTTTATACCCTAAAACTTGGCTTAGAATAGCCAGTTGTTTCAGGTCCAGTGATGAAATTGTACGTCCAAGGGTTCCCCTAGAAGCATGCCTAGCTAATTTTTCAGCCCCAGAGGAGATACAAGATTATTATAGCACTGCCTTGAAGGCTAAGACAACAGCACTGAAGTATGTTTTATGATATTTCCCTGGTTTGATGATGTCATAAGAGTGTTCAGAGGCACACTGATGCAAAGTTAGTGTTTTTTACCTTCGTGGTTATGTGCTGCAGGACTGCTGGTCTAACTTCATTCCCCGATTATTTGGTGTTGCACATGCGGAAATTTGTTTTGGAGGAAGGCTGGGTGCCCAAAAAGCTTGGTAAATTTTATAGGTGCTTCGTCACTTTTCATAACATCAATGGTCTCTTAATACAGATGTATAATTCTTGTTGATTGTTTTTATCCATTCAGATGTCTACATAGATGTTCCTGATATCATAGACATTAGCTACATGCGAAGCAAAGGCCTTCAACCAGGGGAGGAGTTGTTACCAGATGATGGTATGTAACATGTTTTGAAATTTCCAATTTCTTCATTTGATTGCTTGTATGGAAAACTAGATTTTTTTTAGCTTTGTAGGTTATGTATCAGCGTGTTAATCCTGTCAAGTTACCCTACACATTAAGCCATGAGTGCCAATGCTGTAGCTGGTCTGGTCTTGACACACAAGTCACCTGTGCAAATTGTTTTCATACTCTCAAATTGGGGAGACGGTGTGGGAGAGGTGGGCAGGCTGAACATTATGTGTAACCTAGAACTTCCACCAAGTTATTAGGTGCACTTCCACTGGCTAACATTACACAATGACTCATCATTGAATCCTCTCCAGAAAAATCTTTTGATTGATTGTTCATAATAGATTGCATGTTAGTTGGGCTTTAGTGAAACTGAAATGAGTCGACTTCTAACATTTCTTCCATGATAAAAAAAGCCACCGACAATTCAATTGAAGGTGTGAGAAATAAATTGTAGAATTGTTGCTTAGTGTTGATGCTGTGTTTCTGATGTGCAAGCAAGCTATGCTCTTGGGATGCCACCCCCCCCCCCCATTTAGTGGTGGTATATGGTCATACCTTTCTCATTTTTCTTTTTGTGAAGAGATTTAGAGCTGCTTTAGTTAATTTTTCTTTTCATACTGCATAGTCCCTGAGGCAGAGGTGGA
>Ga0307511_10008640_pt1 | contig 10182 bp, 17 predicted proteins | sample 13_EM_MG_FD_200266 | JGI IMG/M metagenome (GOLD analysis project Ga0307511, IMG submission 200266) | Populus trichocarpa ectomycorrhiza microbial communities from riparian zone in the Pacific Northwest, United States - 13_EM | ecosystem: Host-associated > Plants > Roots > Unclassified | place... | reverse complement strand
CATCCCACCAGGACTTGAAGTCGGGGCCGCTCGATGCCGCAATGCCGGGCTGCCGGGCCCCAATGCGATCAAAAGGTAAACAACGGATTCTGTGCAGAGGCGGTCTATCGAAACGCAAATAGCTGTAGCTCCGTAAATGATTTAATACACGCAGGGATCAACGATTCCACTCCTTCATCACACCCTGAGCACAATTCTCTGGAACCGCAGTCCTCGGTGGACCCCGAGGAGCTCCCCCACAAACTCTCTGTGTGCACGTATTTGAGGGTAGGCGCACCACCAGAGCTGGGCAAAATTCTGGCGCATGGGGCGGACACCGTCTAGCGTTTGTGAGTACCAACAAATGATCGATACCGTCATTTAGGAGAATGCCGAATCAGGTTGGAAGTGCTTCCAGTGCTTGGAAACAGTAGTAATGTATTCGATTGTACGTTGAATAAAATTTCGAAGGAGCACATCGATTCGCTCCCATAGACCGGGAAATTTAATGGAAACGCTCCGAATCACTTGGAAGCGCACGGAGCGGGCTGCGGGCGATCGAATCGCACCGGCAGCAGTCGTACACAATCGGCGGGCTCTGTATTTTCCTGATGTGTCGTGCTGCTCTTGGAATGTGTAGTCGCATGGAGAAACAGCCAACTTCAATCCAAGACCACTCGGGCTAGAACCGGGTGGCGGAAAACGAAAACTCTTGGTTATCTTGTGAATCCGGTGCGTTTCCAAATGCCTCCATTATTATCTTGGTGTCCCAAACACTTGAAGTTAACTTTCAACGATGGAAGTACAGCGGAGCGCTTCGAAGCTCCTGTGAGCCGGCTGGGTGTTCTCCTGGCGCCCACCCAGTCGAACCCATGGTCACCAGAAATATGTAAAAAGGGAACAAGGGCAAAGAAAAGACCTCACCCAACTACCTCCTCCACCCCCACACTTAAACATGTCCCCCGAACGCGAGATTGCTGAGAAATTTAAAGAGGGGATAGAGACCAAGAAAATCGCCATCTTCGCTCCCTACATGGCGGAGGACGCGACCGTTGATATTCTTCCTTCCTCATTCGTTGTCGTCCCCCCTGGTGGTACTTCCAATTTACTGAGCGCTATGATACAGGGTCGGGGCGAAGCAGACCGGGGCCCAGTGGATCAGGATGCTAACCGAGAAAGCCGGTGGCGCGCAGACCTCCAAGGTCAGGACCCGGTCACAGAATAATTTGACGTCACTGAGTACTGACGACCCTTCTAGTTCGAGCTCACCAACGTCATCGAGCACCCCTTGTTCATCTTTTTCCAGGCAAGTGATCTAACCTTGAGGAATTTCATTCGTGGACTCATCTCACTGCCGTGGCAGGTGAACGTCACAACTACATTCCCGTCTGGGGACCAATTCACCCACGGGATGACATTCGCCTTCCAATATACCAAAGAATCAAATGGTTCTTTGAAGATCGCAAGCATTATTGAGCACCTGGACTCTTTCAAAGTGAAAGAGCTCAAGGCGAAACTAGGGGGGAACTTCCGCCTCCCTTGTGACATGTAGAAGAAGTACGGTCAATATACACCGCCGGTCTACGGTCTGCGATGTTCTTACACCGTTCGTAGCAAGATCTCCAAGGGTGGCCAGCCAAAGCCGGAGAACGTCACCAGACGTTTCGAATCAACTCCGTAGGCGATTTAATACGAGGCAATTCCATGGACAGCTCTAGAACCTATGTACCTCAACCCTCTGTGTCGCCTTCGGCACTATCATATACCGTACGAGGTGAGATCTCGAACCCTTTCTGTGATCATTTCCCCTTATTCTCGGAGCCCGTCACAAAAGCGGAGATAGTCACCACAATTCTTGAATCGGCTCACGATCCCTGGCTACGATGGGGGTTGTTAGTGGGCTTACCGCACCATAGACGGTCCATTTCAGTGCACGACCGCAATGTTGCGGAAACTTTCCCAGGAGGCTGACCGGCCCGAACGTACTGTGTTGGCCACGAGCGCGCAGGGGTTCCTGTGGGATACATAGTCATGAATCGGAACCGGCTCAAACATTCCCCATTTTGCGGTTTGCGAGCAGGGTCAGGTCTATTCTGATGTCGGCTGCTGCTGGGTTCCGGGGTCCTGGTACCTGGTGACAAGGCATCATACCTTTCGCCTCATCGAATTGTGAGGTTCTGTCGCGGGATCCCTGCCAAATGATGATAAGCAAGCAAGTCGACTGGAGGACCCTCGACTCCATCGGCGAACCCGACTGGACTTCGAATCCGATACTTATGCCGCCATCGAACTTCGCTGTTACCTCTCGGTCCTCTCGATGAGGAGTACGGTACAGATTTCGGTGGTGATGCCTCACGGGCCCGTGCAGGTCTCAGGAGGCAAAATTACGATGTTTCAGGCGATGAAGCTGAGTTGAGTGACGCGATTTGAAGTCCGACTGGTGATCCCTGTGACCCCGCAAAACCGCAGGAGCTCGAGCTTACCATGAGTCTCTTACGGACCCGCCTACCTCGGTGTTCACAGTGGACGTTCGAACCACCGCCGGCGGGTGGCTGGAGCAGCCCCCCTCGTGAATAAACCATACCATTAGCTGAATTGTGACCCAGGGTCAACTGAAGGACCCCAGCAGTCCCGATCAAGGTTCGCTGATGGGAGACAGACCTGACCCTGCTCACCAACTGCCATTTGGTACCTTTGTGTTGACCACAAGAATGTTGGTAGTGAAAACTGGGGACCCCGGACGTCACTTTATCGGAAGGCCTCCTTTTTCTGCGAACTGATACTGATGGGCGATGGCCCTCTGTCCCCCTGTAATTACTCAACCCCGGAAACCCTTTAAAAAGGGATCAAGAGCGAAGATAAGACCTCACCCAACTACCTCCTCCACCCCCACACCTAAACATGTCCCCCGAGCGCGAGGTTCCTGAGAAATTCAGAGAGGCGATGGAGACCAAGAACATCGACATCTTCGCTCCCTGCGTGGCGGAGGACGCGACCGTTGATGTTCTTCCTTCCACGTTCGTTGTCGTTCCCCCGGGTGGTACCTTCTATGTGCTGAGCGCTATGACACAGGGTCGGGGGGAAGCTGACCGGGGCCCAGTGGATCGGTATGATAACGGAGAAGGCCAATTCCGCGCAGTCCGCCAAGGTCAGGACAGAATAATTTAAGCTTACCGAGTCCTGACGACCCTTCTAGTTCGATATCATCGACGTCATTGAGCACCCCTTGTTCATCTTTTTCCAGGTGAGTGAGACGTGAGCTTGAGGAATTCCATTCGTGGGCTCATACACACTACCACGGTAGGTGAACGTCGCCGCCAAATTCCCGTCTGGGTACCTGTTCACCCACGTGATCGCATTCGCTTTCCAATATACCAAAGAATCAAATGGTTCCTTGAAGGTCACGAGCGTTATAGAGTATCTGGACTCTTTCAAAGTGAAAGAGCTACAGGCGAAACTAGGGGGGGACTTCCGCCTCGCTTGTGATGCGTAGAAGAGTACGGTCGATATATGGTCTACGTACGGTCTGAGATGTTCCTATACCGTTCGGAGCAAGATCCCCGAGGGCGACCAGCCAAAGCCGGAGGAGGTTGCCGGACTTTTCGAATCAGTTCCGTATACGATTTCATATGAGGAAATTTCATGGTCACTTTTAGGACCTCCGTACCTCAGCGCTCAGCCCTCAGGGTTGCCTCCGACACTAGCATATACCAGTAGTACGAGGTGAGCTCTCGAACCGTTTCTATAATCACTTCCCCTTCTTTTCGAAGTCCGTCCTAAAAGTGGGAATAGTCACCACAATTCTTGAATCGGCTTACGACGCCTGGCTGCGATAGGAAATGTGGACTGGGCTCCGTGAGCTGTGCCTAAGCCGAGGAAGTGAATTGGCAGCCGACTTTCCCCACGGGCCGCCACGCAGGCTCCGGGTCCCCCCCCCTCCATACGGTGAGGGGGATGGTCCTGAGATTGGGCCATTTCCGGAAAGTAGGGCGCACTCGCTACTGCCCCACGAGCCCCATGCACCGCATCACGGCCGCGACTGGGTTCACTGTACCACAGACAGTCCGTTTCAGCGCGCAGTCGCAATTTCGCGGAAACTCTCTGAGGAGATCGACTGGCTCGAAAACACTGTGTTGACTGCGAGTACGCTGAGATTCATCAGGATTTGATGGTGTCCTGCGGGATACATAGTCGTGAAACAGATCGAAGCTCATATGTCTCTACTAGAGGAGAACAACTGGCTCGAACACTGCCAATTTTGGACTACTGCGTTGGCCACAAGCACGTTGGTGGGGAAAACTGGGGACCCCGGAGGCGTCACTTCATTGGAAGGTCTTCCTTCCCTGCGAACTGATGCAGATGGGCGACGGCCATCCGTCCCCCTGTAACCACTCAGTACCCAGCCACCGGAAATCTTTTAAAAAGGGACCAAGAGCAAAGAAAAGACCTCACCCAGCTACATCCTCCATCCCCACACCTAAACATGTCCCCCGAACGCGAAATTGTCGAGAAATTCAAGGAGGCGATGGAGACTAAGACCGTCGACCTCGTCGCTCATTACATGGCGGAGGACGCGACCTGTGAAGTTCTTCCTTCCACGTTCGTTGTTCCCCCGGGCGGTACCTTCTATGTGCTGAGCGCTACGATACAGGGTCGGGAGGAAGTTTACCGGGCCTCAGTGGATCACCCACATAACTGAGAGGGCGAATGCCGCGCAGTCTGCCACGGTCAGGATCTGGTCGTCGAATAATTTGACGTTACTGAGTACTGACAACTCATCTAGTTCGATATCGTCAACGTCATTGAACACCCATTGTTCGCCTATTTCCAGGCAAGTGCATCAATCTCTCTCGTAGGCTCATTTTAACACTACCGTGGTAGGCAAACGCTTCCATCGTATTCCCGTCCGGGGACCCATTCTCCCAAGAGATGATTTTCATCTTCGAATATGCCAAAAACGCAGATGGCTCATTGAGGATCGTGAATGTTATAGAGTATATTGACTCTTTCAAAGTGAAAGAGCTCATGGCGAAGCTTACGGGCGGACCTCCGACTTCCTAGTAGATTCGTTGGAGAGATACGGTCGATACACGGTCCACGGTCGTTTCGAATCAACTCCGTAGATGATCTTCCGTAGATGATCTAGTACAAGGAACCACTTCTGCGAATCTTCTGGAGCCGTCGGAATGAGTGTTTGGTTGTATACACCCCTCCCGGAGTTTCCCCCCGAGATCAATGCATAGCCCCACGTGCATCAATTGCCTTTTGAATACGTAGAATTGGATCCTGACAGAAACTCCGCCACGATTCCACCCCTCGGGCCGGTCGTCTGTCGCGTGTGACTCAGGCCGATGTGACCAGCGATTTAACAAAGGGACGTTGCGAACTGGGGAACAGTTGGCGTGCCGGGGTCCGCAGATGTGACGGGCCCAGCCGTAACGCGTATCCAGGGAGGGTGACCGGACTGAGCTCAACGGATCCTCCCGGAAGATCTGGTGGCGGACTGAGTACGGGCCTCCGAAATCATTGGTCGTGGAGGGCGGAGGGAGCCTTCCAGGTGTCCAGGTTGTGCACGCTTTTCGGACCTCAAGTCGACTCCCTCAATATCAGGTGATACAGAAACCAAAGAGGCGCCGGTTCCTCGCGATGGCGATATCCGGATGCAGTTTGCGCCACGTTTCAAACATATGGTCAATAGAAATCCGCAAAAACGTGCGTCACCATGGGCGGATTGTAGGATTCCAACTAACTCCAACCAAAACTTTATTTGCGCCTGAGAAAAGCACGGCAGAATCAACACATAGAAGATTTACATCGTGGGGTCCACGACCCAGATCTCCGGCTGCCAGGAACCCTTGGACACTGATTCGAGTCGGGCCAAAAACATATTATCCAGGTGCATGAACCCCTCCCCGATTTTCCATGGGGTGGTCCCGTGTGGTCCCTGCTGCGATTCAATTTAGAGCGACACCAGACGAGCGATTTAACAAAGATGCGAACTTACCACCATAGCGTCTACGTACTGCTTGAGCTTCCTCGCGATCTGGTACGCGAGCTCACCACGTGTTACCGGGTCGCGCTCCTTGTTCCAGCGCGTTGTGGAGATCTGTTATCGCAGTCAATGTGAGCAACACATCCGAAACGAGCGTCGTACCTGGGTTGAACTGTTGGACGGGTACCCGGGGAACTTGAGACGGCATCAACACCAACGCGGGGCAGAAGTGATCATAATGGACACACCGATAACCTGCATGAAATGACGCTGCCTGCATCCTGTAGGACTAGATCGTCGCGCCCGACAAGATCCATAAATCTCTTCCGGAGAGCATCTCCAATATTCATGCCCGGGCGGTCGTTTACCCCGAAGGAAATACACCCCGACGGGGTATAATCCCACTGCTTCCGACCGTGATCATAAACTCTCTGTGGGATCTTGTGCCAGTTGGAAGGTGGCGATGTTGCAGTTTGAGGTGGAAGTACTGGCAGTGGCAACGAACTCGATGCAGAACAAACGGCGCATAGGTTCATCCTATTATCAACTGGAGTGGTGATTGTGGGTGGACGGCTCGTCGGATCGGGGATGTGGGGGTGGGAGGGATCCGGTATGGCTTCCTGGTTATCTCGTGGAGTCTCCGAGATTTCGTGGATATTTTCAAGGTCGGGTGCGGTGGGAGGTGGAAGTAAGTCGAGCGTGTTCTGGAAGAGGAGCACCTCGAAAGCGATAAACTCCGGATTTGTGACCAACACCCAGAGCCACTAAATTCTAAGAACCGGAGTCGAGTACCCAAGTGGTCGAGACACTCACCTCGGGCCATTCGCTGGGAAAAGTGCTATCGAAGCCCGTAGAATCCATATTGACGCAAATGTGGTGGTTGTCGGAAGGTATTTTATACGTGCCCAATCCGAGGCCTTCCCGCCCTTCGATTGATGGCTACTGAGACACACAAACAAGCTGCAGCTCTACCGGAAACCCTCATGTGCATACGCACGGACCGAAGAGGGGCGAAGCGCCCCAGTTGGCCGGATTGCTCCGGGGAGGGGCGGCGAACCGGTGGATGACGCGAACCACCTGGAACCGAGTGTCCGGGGGTATGGGGTACCGGTTTGGATGATGGGAGGTGTTGCCGCGTTTTGCAATATTTGTAATAGGTGGCTGTTGCGGGATGGATAATGCAGGTGCAAAAAAAAAAAAAAAAAAAAAAAGATGGGAGGTGTCATCCATCATATCCGCAAGAAGCCGAGTTGGCAGCGTCATTCTGACCCTTCCCAAGAATGTCAGCGACACATGGCAATCCCAACGCGGCACTCGTTCTCGTTTCATCGTCTCCCAATCTCTCCTTCAGAGAGATGTTGAAGTGTGGGACGAATAAGAAACTGGGAGCGCAAGAAGTGGGGTAGGATTGCCGCACCACCCCAACTTCCCGCCTCCGGGTCTCCGAGGTGCTCACGATCGATTCAAATCCAATGATCATGGGACTCATAAACGAGGGGTGCTGGGCTGCAGGTTCTGGGCTCGAGGTGCGGTGGAGGGTGCGTGGAGGCACAGAGTCTGTCGTGGATGTACCAACGGCGCACGTGGGGGACTGAAAGACCGCTGGACCAAGAGGAAGGGGGGATGGTTCAGAAGGGACTGGGTGTGGGAGGGGACAAAAGTGGAATGGGAAGAAGGGGAAAGAACCAGTAAGTGCATATATATATTTTAAGGCGTCGACGAATTTCCGAGAATTTAACTGACCAACGAACCGATCACCGGTCACCCTCCCTGGACACAGGTTACGCGTTACGGCTGGGCCGTCACATCTGCGGACCCCGGCATGCCAACTGTTCCCCAATTCGCAAGTTCTTTTCCCCACTCTCACTGGCTGGCCTTGAACCTCCCGGTAAAAAAGATTTGCTGACCGGGTAGTAAGGGGGGCCTTTGGTAACCCTCGGTCGGGGGGGCACAATGGCATTTTTACACCCAAAAACGTGGGGGACTTATTTCTGACTTTATCCACCATGGCCACGGCCGTTCCCCACGTCCCGGGTGGCAGACGCGCTCTGGACCCATCCCCGCGGCGCGATATAGGATGAGGAGCGTTCCCCTCTTTCGCCCCCCGTGCATTCTGACTTTTCATACGGGTGGGTTGGCCGACGTAGTGCGCATCAGGAGAAGTATGAACTCAAGAATTTCAGTCTCGTTACTCGTCTCCCAAATTTGATACCCCGAGGCCGGGATTGTAAGTTTTCACCGACCCGCGTGCTTAGGGCAACGCTAGCAACATGTTCACGGATGTTTCTCAAGGAGGTCTAGGCATCGGAAGATCGTTCCGTTCCTCGGTTTATATTCCACCCCCACCCACCAATTTATTCCCCCCACGAAATGATGGATAACACTGATCCCGTACGTCCGAACGCCAGCAGGCTGAAATTCGTAAGAATACTGCCGCAGACCCTTGGTTGATCCCTCGACTTTCCAGCTCACTGGAACCCCGCGTTCAGTTTGGGTGACGCCCGGGTATCTTCCTATTCAAGATCGGAGAAACGCTGAAAAGTACGCTGGAAGGTGGAATTCCGTCGGGCGAAGGTGGTGATAATACGTACACTTGCTACAGAGGGTAGGTACGAAGGTCATGGGGTAGGGAGTGAAGTGTCCCACTGGGACTCATGAACGTTTACAGGGCAGCCCACGTTTCATACAGTCTGGAACGGAACTCGCCCGAAAAAAAACCTGGCCCATTTCGTTCGAGAATTTATTCAGAAAGATTTACCAGTCATCTACCCACCTCCCAAGTCCGGACGCCAAACGCATATACATCACTGACCCTCGTGACTCCGATGTTCGTCAACCGGAAGCGTTGAGGACCAACCAGTTCCGGGGCAGCACAGTGCAACAACCGATCGACGTCCGCCTGGTATGGTGAATGAAGTGGAAACCACTCCAAAACCAACAACATGGGCACGCGCACCGGCCTCGACGAGGGCGTTAGTCTGAATGAACGTGAACGCATAGCCAAAATCAGTCAGAGGACGGCTCGTACAATCTTATGGTTCCCGTGGACGGCGCTTATTTGTGAGAGGGGTTAACGTCGCAAGAACATCCGCTGCTATTCCTTATCTCGCTCCCCAGTAACGGTCCGATCGTGATGTCGAGAAGCTCGAGCTGGGGCATCCTTCACCCGAATACACATGAGAGATCGATTAGTAAAGGCAAAGGCCTCCCCCACCCCGACGGCCCCGAGATTGCGCCTCGCCGGTTTAGCGACTTCGAATGCCAGCTTTTTCTTCGTAAAGTACTCGTGGGCGCTCTTGTTGCTCGATGCCAAGATCTGGCGGTGCGATGTTGGGGTAGTCCAAAACACAAAAAAATGGGAGTAAAAGGATACGAGTGGAGTAAACCCCAACGACTGGTACCACATGCTGGTCGGAGAGTGGAGTACACACAAGCGCCTCACGACAAAACCTCTGTCGGTTAGTTTTCAGTACGACATGCGCGACAGTGCTGAATCACTCACCTTGTTGACCTAGGAATTACCATACCTCCAGCATCAAGAGGACGTGTTCCGACGGCCTTCATGTCCCCCCTCCAACCAACGACAACCGGGTGGCAAAATGGTGGAAGTCAACCAACCAGGTTGACGAGTGCGCCGGGGTCTGTCATGAGAGAGTGATAGGTCTCCGGGCTGGTCATGCGGATGGGTATCGTGCGGGAGTATGTCGCTCTTCTCTGGCTGTACATCCACAGGAGAGTCCAGGGTGTAGAGGGTAGAAATGTGGAATCACCGTCTGTTCGAGTTGAAGGCGAATAAGTTGGGACCAAGACCGGATGGGATACGAGGGCGACAGTGACACGTGGTTGATGATCGGAGGGGATGGTCCGACTCAGATGCTCTTAGATGTCGTCCCGCACCAGCTTGCGCGCGCATGGCAAACATCCGCGAATCGTCAAATTAGCAGCACACGAGAACCGCCCCAGGTCGACCCACCCGGATATCTAACAACTTGGTTGGGGGGGCTAACATGAATCTGCGCAAGAGTCCGACGTCCTCCGCTTGGAACGCGGCCGGGGAGCGGCCGGCCCCGCTGAAGGGGCAACGTATGACGGTCAATGTGCACAAATAATAGTTCCCATCACGCGCGCGGGAATCACACCAGTTCGCACGCGCGCGCCCATATCGCACGTCGCACGGAACTCTGACTTGTTCTGGGGAGAGTCTACTGCCT
>Ga0307511_10008639_pt1 | contig 10183 bp, 5 predicted proteins | sample 13_EM_MG_FD_200266 | JGI IMG/M metagenome (GOLD analysis project Ga0307511, IMG submission 200266) | Populus trichocarpa ectomycorrhiza microbial communities from riparian zone in the Pacific Northwest, United States - 13_EM | ecosystem: Host-associated > Plants > Roots > Unclassified | place... | reverse complement strand
TTCGGCGGAGTTCTCTTTGTATTCTTTCAATACCAAGTTATCGACTCAATCATTTCTCAACCTGTAACGTCAATCACAATATCCGTCCATCATTTAGACTTTCAAAACTCAAGCATATATCAATATCTCATTTCTATTTTCTATAAAACAATTTGTTAAAAGCTAATAAATCATAACATGCATCGTTTTTTTTAAAAAAAATATTTGTGCTCAATATATATATACAACTAACCATAATTCAACTTAATAATATCGACATCATAAATTACATCATACACAAGATAATAAGTTAAACATTACAATTCTTAGTTATAAAAGCGTATTGCAACAAAATATTTGTTCTTCCAATTACATTAATCACATAGCAAAATTAATTATCCAAGCATTTACTTTCCAGTTCGAGGATGCGATGTACCTAAAAACATAATCACATTAAACATGATTAAAATTATACATTTCAACAAGTAATTGAATAAGGACTAACTATTCATGTACATAAGGTAATTTTCACATCATTGAATAAATTGTCTTATTTTTTTTGTAATTTATAATTTCATATATTCTTTTCTAGACACAGAATAAATCTATTGAAAAATAACAAGAATGTTTCCCACAAACCTACATATTTAACCTCAAATTAAAGTTTTACAATTAATCTATATTACACCAAGTGGTTATCCCATTAACTCGTAAGTTAATTTTCTTAACATGGCCATTCAACCAGGCATTATTTCCGGTAGCCAAGAGATAATCTTCTCGGCTCACCCATTCAACAGGGCATCATTTCCAGTGACCAGGAAATAATTTTCTCATGGCTTGCCCATTCAACAGGGCCTTATTTCCAGTAACCGCCCATTCAACAGGGCGTTATTTCCAGTAACCAGGAAATAATTTTCACGACTTGCCTATTCAACAGGGCATTATTTTTTTCTCCCATTCTTCTCTTTCTTTTTTTGAACTTTACACTAAAATTACAATCTACAAAAAAAATTCTTCTACAATAATAAAAATTAAACTATTTAACTACTCCAAGGTGTCGAACACCTACTTGGTGTCTGTGCGCGTGGAGAGGTCCTTTATTGCTGATTAGGTCTTGCGGCCTCCTCTGCACCAACACAATTTTGTTTGTCATTGTTCATTCATTTGAACTGGTAAAATTCTAATACCAATTACATATTTATTTTTCATAAAAATCCTTATTCAATTTAACATATCAACATCAATTATCTTTAATTTGGCAAGATTTCTCAATAATATTATTAAACTTTATTTTTTAATTTTCTTCTCCTTTTAGCCGAAAATAACCTAGGGAAGAAAGTGAAGATTTTTATTTTCTCTTTGAAAAATTCTTACTCCTTTCATTTAATAACACTTTTGGCCGAAAATTCAATTAAAATGGGGGGAAAATTTTTGTTTCTTTTATTTAGAATTAAACACTTACCCAACCATAATTTATGCTTTCTAACATGGCTAAATCATAATTTGCATTATTCCCATAATTTATAATATACATCCACAACTTCACATAATCATAATTTTGCATAATCCTTCATCAAACATAAAATTAGAGGAATTAATCAATTGAAGCATGTTATTTACCTCACTTTGATAAGGATTCAAGGAAAGAATGCAAGAAAAAATCAAGTTTTCTTCTCCTCCCTCTTCAAACCCTAGCTTGAAATTCTTCCTTCAAAGCACTCACCACTTTAAAATCACCCCCTCTTGATGTTTAACTAAGTTAATCACCCTAATTACTCACTTTAATTGGTGAAACCAACAAGAATTTGAGTAGAAAAATCACACAACTCCTCCCCCTCTTTTTGTTTCAAACTCACGGCCAAAAGAGAAAAAATATAAAGCATTTATATTATAGCTTTTAACTATTTACACACTAACCCTCATTACTTCTTAATTCTATTTTTGTCACTCAACTCTTTTTTTTTACTTAATTTACACCATAACATATTATCTTTTACTCTATTGTATCCATTTACTATACTTGAAATCCTTTTATTTAATCTATTCGGTATTGTATTTATTTTACTCAAATTATAATTTATCGGGTTTTCACAGGTATGACTTCCCGCAAACCCGTTGATACTTCATTCTCTCATTCGAAGTTACTAAACTGCCGGATAATTCATTCTCTGATCCTACACGATTTTATCAAATCGTGGATGCTCTTCAATATCTTACCTTCACCCGCCTAGATATCTGTTTTGTTGTTAACGAAGTCTGTCAGTTTATGCATGCTCCTACAAATTCTTATTGGGTCGTCGTCAAGCGTATTCTACGCTACATTAAAGGTACAATATCTTATGGTTTCCTTATCACTCGAGGTTTCTTTTTTTTTTTTTTTTTTCTCTACATGGTTTTATAGATGCAGATTGGGTTGGTAGTATTGATGATCGCAAGTCTACGGGTATATACCTTGTCTTCTTTGGTCAGACGCCGATTTCATAGAAATTCGGCAAGCAACACACAATTGCTCGCTCCTCTACTGAAGCTGAGTATAAAGCCTTAGCAGATAGTACTGCTGAGATCATTTGGCTTCAATATTTGTTAACAGATCTGCAGGTTCTCTCCGTCTCTGCTCCTATAATTTGGTGTGATAACCTTGGCGCCACCTATCTCTCAACAAATCCTATTTTTCCATGCTCATACTAAGCATGTTAAGGTAGATTATCACTTTGTCCACGACCGGGCTGTGAAAAAAAGAGATTCAAATTCGTTTTATCCCCTCTCAAAATCAACTTGCACATGTCTTCACCAAACTGTTTTCTACTGCGTCCTTTACTGTTTTTCGATACAAATTTCGGGTCGATCCTCGATCTTTAGCTTAAGAAGGCAAATATATATATATATATAGAGAGAGAGAGAGATAGAGAGAGAGAGAAGGTTGGGTTAGGCAACTCAAGACACCTTACCTACCCCTGCCTTGACTTAAACACTGTTGACTTTTTGATCTATCTATCAACCAAAGGCAGACAGTGAGTACCATAATGCAGGTTCTCAATCACAGCAGAACACAGGAAAGCGAAGGCCAGTAGGCATTTATATCCTCTCTCTTGCTTTTGTTTTCACGACATGGAATATTATTTTGCATGGTGGTAGTATTTTCTTGTTTAATAGATAGAAGTTAGAGCACGAACGTCAATTGAACTACTTCATGATTGATATGTTTTAAATGAGCAATTAAAATATCAAAGGATTTGTGAGACACTCACAAGATGTTTAATTAGAGGGTTAATTTTATTTTCCCATCATTTTATGCAGTTATTGTTGTTTTTTCCAGATTAGTGATATCTTCTGAGTGTTACTGGTGGTAGATATACTCCTTCATCCACCATGATGACTGCTACTAATATCAAAGGATTTGCAAAATAACTTCATGTTTTCTTTTTGGAATTGATTTTTAGTAACATGGGTATTTTTTATTGTCCCATCATTTTAAATAGTACTTTCTGTTTTTTCAGATTGCTGACATCTTCTGATTGTTACTGCGGGTAGATATCCTCCATCCAACTTGATGGCTGCTGTTAATAACAAGAAATCAAGCTCCTCAATGTGTGAATTTTCTTATCATGTGTTTTTAAGCTTTAGGGGCGCGGACACCCGCAAGAATTTCACCGACCATCTGTATACAGCTTTGGAGCGGGCAGGAATTCATGTATTTAGAGATGACGATGCAATTGAGAGAGGTGCAGACATAGAATGTGATGTTGAAAAGGCAATACGACAGTCAAAAATGTCATTGATTGTCTTCTCGAGTAATTTTGCTTCTTCAAGCTGGTGCCTAGATGAGGTTGCAATGATTATGGAACATAAAAAGCATCATGCTGGGCACATTGTTCTTCCTGTATTTTACGACGTCGATCCATCAGAAGTCCAAAAGCAAACAGGTGATTTGGCAGAAGCATTTTCTGGACATGGAAAACGCTTCAAGGATGAGAAGATTAAGAGATGGAGGAAAGCTCTTTGCAAGGTCATTAATCTGGCAGGAATGGTTTTACACAACAGGTAATTAGTTTCTATACTTAATGTTAAAATTGAAAACTCCATTGATTAGTACGTAGTGAATGTTACTTGGTCATCATTTAGCTACTTTTGTTATAAATCGTTAATCCTACATTAGTTCAGATTAAGGAAATTGCAGAACAGGGTTGCTAAAAACCTTTTAGTAGTTATCAAATCAACACATCAGTGGTTGCCAAAACTCCATTGTTGTGGAACTATAACTTAAGGGAAAGAAAACTGAGCTGATGAAGTATATATAGAGAAAATAGAAAATGTGAATATCCCATTGAGCAAATGTCTCGATTGGAATACTCTTTGGTGATTAAAGAAATGTTTTCATAATGCCCTGAATCTAACAAATTCCATGAGTTAATTAATAATTGGCTCTAAAATGAGGAGTTTAATTACAATCAATTGAATATAATAGTTTCCTAACGGAATTCATAAACTTGTCAGTTAGGATAAGTAGATGTTTCTACTTTCCAGCCTGTTTAGGAAAGCGAGGATATGATTAAGGCCTTTGAAACTAGTCTTGATGCCTCAAATCCATATGGAGACTGGACCAGTATAGGCCCTGAAGCGAAGGGATTGATCTTTTGCTTTCAGGACTTAAAGTACTACAACTAGGTTTCTGAAGATTTGACTTTCAGTGTGGCCTATCTAGGGAAAATTAATGTCTTCAATATGGAAAGAGAAATGGAAAACTGTTAGGCAACTGGGATAAGAAATGAGGTATTGGCAAAAGAGAAAAAGAAGAGCAACGAGGCAGTGACAAACCATTTCTTTTTAAACAAGGGTTTTCTATTTTTATTTTTATTTTTTCTATGTGCAGACCTGAGGCAAAATTCATACAAGATATTGTCAAAAAGGTTGGAGAAATGTTGAAACGCACAATACTGCATGTGCCCTCTTATTTAGTTGGAGTTGATGCTCAGGTGAAAGGCATTAACAGCTGGATACAAGACAGGCCTGAAGATGTTAATATAGCAGTAATATGTGGAATTGGTGGTGTTGGTAAGACAACAATTGCCAAGACTGTTTTCAACCTCAATTTCGAACAATTTGATTGTTGGAGCTTTCTGAAGGATGTCAGAGAAACATCAAAGCAATACAATGGTTTAGTTCAATTACAGATGCAACTTCTTTCAGATATGAAGGGGGGATTCCACAAGATAAACAATGTAGATGACGGAACTATCCAAATAAGATATGCCACACAGTTCAAGAAAGTACTTATTGTTCTCGATGATGTAGATGATGTTGGCCAACTCAAATCAATTCTTGAAATGGGGAAATGGCTTTACAAGGGAAGTAAAATCATCATAACAACCAGAAATGGTCGCTTGCAAAGTTTTCATGATCAACCTTGTAAAGAGTTTAGAATTATGCCTCTTCATGACAGTGAATCCCTTCAACTCTTTAGTTGGCATGCATTTAGACAATCACATCCTTCTGAATATTACTTGCAAGACTCTAAAAATATAGTGCGTTATTGTGGAGGGCTACCACTTGTTCTCGAAGTAATTGGCTTTTCTTTGTCTGGTCGAACTGGGGATTCATGGAAAAGAGCAATAAGAGAACCAGAAGCCCTTGATGGTGGTAAAATTCACGAGATTCTTCGAGCAAGTTATGACTCTCTTCAAGATGATCGTGACAAGAATTTGTTTCTTGATATAGCTTGTTTCTTCATTGGAGAAGACATAACCTTTGTGGAGAGAATTGTAGAAAGCTGTGATTTCTATCGGAATGTTGGAATTCAAGAACTTATCGACAGGTATCTGATATCCACTGATAAGGACAATAAACTGGCAATGCATCAATTGCTTAGGGAAATGGGATGGGAAATTGTCCGTCGAGAATCACCTGAGAATCATGGAGAGCGCAGCAGAATTTGGCGTCATGGTGATTCATTTAAGATTTTGAGAAAAAAAACTGTGAGAAGCTTACCTTTTGCATTTACTTGAATTACCAGTTTGCGTGCATATTTTGATATTTCCGTATTCTATGCGTGTGTGTGTGTGTATAATTGCCTCATTGCAGGGCTCCAGGTCTATTAAGAGCTTCATCCTTGACTGGGAACAAGTAAACATAGCCTCAAAATGTTCGGTGGACTTAAACACTGATGCTTTTGCAAGCATGAGCAATCTAAAACTAATCCACCTCAATAATTTGAGGCTTAAAGGAGAGTATGAAAATTTTCCAAAAGGATTAGTGTGGCTGTGTTGGCATCACGTCCCTTGGAATCATATACCATTCGATTTTTATCTCGAGGATCTTATTGTTCTTGACCTATGCAACAGCAGTCTAAGACATGATTGGCATGGAAACCGGGTACGTTAATAATCTATATCTTTCTCTAATTTCTCTCATCAATTGGTGAAAACTACTAATTATTTCTTTTAATTTCAAATAGAATTTTCCAGAGTTGAAAATCCTTAATCTCAGTCGTTGCCATGGTCTCGATAGAACTCCAGACTTCTCAGAACTCCTTTGTCTTGAAATATTGATACTTGAAGAATGCAAGAATTTGGCTGAGGTTCACAAGTCCATAGGAAACCTACAAAATCTTTCCATTTCAAGTTTTAAGGACTGCATAAATCTCAAGAGACTTTCAGATGAAATGTGCATGTTGACATCACTTCGAACTCTAATATTGTCTGGTTGCTCTAAACTTGATAGTGAGATACCGAATCAGTTGGAAAAAATGGAATTGTTGTGGGTGATTCGTGCAGGTGGACCTTTCATGAGTCAGTTTCAAAAGTGGGCTTCAAGAATGTGGTCCGGGTTAATGAGAAACAGCACATTATCAACCAAGCGTTCAATCGATTGCTTACCATCTTCTTTGGTAAATTTACGTCTTGCAAACTGCAATATAAGGGATGATATGATGCCTAATATTCTTAGTTCCTTGCCTTGTTTGGAACATTTGGATCTAAGTGGAAATCCATTTCAGCATCTACCTGAAAGCCTTAGTAGGCTAACAAGGCTTGAAACTCTTGGGTTACAAGGATGCACAAGTCTCCAATCACTTCCAAGCCTACCAATTAGTTTAGAGAGATTACAAATAAGCAATTTTGGACCCCAATTGGGACCACTGGATATCTACATAATTGGTCGCCAAGAACCAGATAAGCTTCAAGGCCTGTTCAAGTTAGAACAATTGCTGAACTTTGACTTGGAGATGATCTATAATGTTAGTTTGCAGAAATCAGAATCCATGAGAATCACTCAAGACAACACTAATTTTGATGCAATGACAACACAAGGAAAGACTACCATCCAGGTCCGCTCTTACCTTTTCTTATTTCATGTGTTCATTGTCACATGTGCATTCTAACGGTCCTAAACTGACATTTTCTTATATACTTTACTTATTTTTTAAATTTGACATTTTCAAGAAAGAAATCTCTAAATACAGGTCCCTTTGCAGTTCCTGTCATTCTATCCATTAGTAGTCTTTATCCTGATATATACCTAGCTTTTGGTGTATTTATTCTAGTGCTTTTTGTGAATTATGACTATGCTGCCACAGGTATTTCAAGACGGTGGCATAAGTAACATATATCTGCCAGTGCATGAGATTCCAGATTGGTTCTGTCACGCGACAGGAACATGCCATGCATGTTATTGCGTACCTTCAAGTTCTAGTTTTGATATCTGTTGTTTCAACATATGTGTTGTGTATACATGCTCTGACTCGAGGGGTAATTTTGAAAGTTCTTGCGGTGCCAAAATAAGAATTGAAGCCAAAGGTCAAATTTTGGAGTATAGCCCAGAAATCTTTAGAGTTCCTGAAGCCAATGAGAACATGTTGTGGTTAAGCCATCATACGCTTAGTTACAAGTTAGAAGCTGGTGATTCAGTGGAATGTTCTATAATTTTGCCTGCTTGTTTTCAAGTGAAGAAGTTTGGCATCCACCTAGTTTCTCCGCATCAGAATCCGGCAGACAAGGAATAGCATACAATACCTCCCTTTGGCATAATTTCACACAAACATTCTCTGCACAAGTTTTGATGACAGTTGATATTCCTTTTCTATTTGCTTTTTTCTATGTGAATTGAGGCTGAGTTTTGATGTTTTCAATTCTGTGTTTTGGTATTATGGTAGTTTTTGTGATTATGGTTTGAAAAAAGTTGTTTTATAAAAAATACTTTTGGTTGAGGTTGGTTTGGTATTTATATATGTTTGGTTAAAACTGTGGTTGAAATTTAATATGTTTGGTTAAACATGCTTTTCAAATTGAGAATACAAAATAACTAAAAAAAATATATATTAATATTGATGGTTTTTAATTTAAATATTATAGATTTAACTACCACTATTACATTATTAAATAAATAATATTTTATATCAAATATTTTTAATTGTTTCATTAACTTATCTATAATTTCATCACGTATGAAATTCATACGATAAGGACTACAGTTTTTTAAGCGTGCAACAAAATCAAGTAAAATATCATCATAAACAAAATTGGAATTGCGATCAAATTCTACAAATGTTACGTCATCATGCAATCTCCTTTCAATTTATGTAGTGTTATTGAATAATATTAAATACTAGTTTTTGAGTAAAACACAATTAAAAAAAATTGAATTTTTTTTGGGTCGGACGCGGTTCAATGAACACTGTTCACGTGAACAGTAACCCATGAAGTAATTCACCTGGCATTGTTCACATTAACAGTGTAAGTGAATCCACATGGCAGTGTTCAGATGATGATGTTTGCCAAAGAAATATTAAAAACTCCTACTGGAGCTGAGAAGGAAAGAAGCAAACAATAAATTGGGTGGATCCTTGAGTTTTGTCTTTTTTTTGGCAACAAGTGGGCAAAAATGAAAAATTAAAAAGCAGTAATTTTTTGCTTCACCAAAACCGGCGGTACAAGTTCCAACCACAATACCTAATATTTTCTCTTTTAAAAAATAACTGATATTATAAGCTTTAAAATTCTATTTGAAAACACGAGTTGCAACTGCCTCATATTTTTAAACTGGTAATCTGTAGTGATTTTTATTTTTGGATATATTTTATTTGAAAAACAATCACTTTGATGTGTTCAAATGAATAAATTTCTCTAGATACTGGTCACAAAGTTTGAATAAAAAAAAATAACAAGTAGAGCATAATTTCTTGACCAATAGACCTAGCTGCCCAAGATTTTTTCTGACATAGTCTATATTCTTTCTTCTACTCGTGTAATAAAATGGTGTTACATTAAAGTGTAAATTTACGTAGGTATACAAATTAACAAACAAGCTGAGTCTTTTTTTCCTCTCATGGAATATTGATAAAAAAGAGAATATAACAAAAATCTATCTGCCTTTTGGGCATATGGCTTGTAAATTGTGCTAATTTTTCCTGATCTCAATAGACAAATATATCATTTCCATTATGCATTTAATTTGCATGCCATGGATGCTCAATCCATTGTTTCAAACCTTTAAACAATCTTGAATTTTCTTAGCTAATTTTGATTTTTAATTACTTTTTTAAAAAATTACCCTATTATTCTATAGTTTAATCAAAATTAAACTTATTTATTAAATTTTGAAAAATTAAACTTTGTAATCTGAATTTGACTATATACATATTAGTTTATGTTCTAAGTCATTCTATAGTTTATTCTATTTTATACTCATTAGGCATGCAAACTATAATTTTTTAAAATTTAATAGACAGATATAATTTTAATCAAACTGAGTACTTTTCTTTAGTTTTATAATCTCATGCATGAACTTCCTTCATAAATCTGTTTGAGAGTGTGGTTGCGGTTGTTTTTGAAATTGTTTTTCGTGCCGAAATATATTAAAATGATATTTTTTTATTTTTAAAAAATTATTTTTGAGATTAGCGTATTAAAACTATCCAAAACATACAACAAATTTAATTTTTAATAAAAAAAATTAAAGTTTTTGAAAACACGGGTACAACCGCGTTTCCAAACACTTTCTATATCATGACATTAACTACAAAAAAAAAAAAATACAAGCACAAAAATTTCATAAGAGCCTATTTCTTTTTATGGCCACGCCATGTTTTATTATTTTTTTATTTTAAATTAATTTTTAATATTAATATATTAAAATTATTAAAAAAATAATTGAAACAATATTTAAAAGAATGATAAGTTTTTAAGTGTATTTTAAACTGATTTTTTTATTT
>Ga0307511_10008638_pt1 | contig 10184 bp, 14 predicted proteins | sample 13_EM_MG_FD_200266 | JGI IMG/M metagenome (GOLD analysis project Ga0307511, IMG submission 200266) | Populus trichocarpa ectomycorrhiza microbial communities from riparian zone in the Pacific Northwest, United States - 13_EM | ecosystem: Host-associated > Plants > Roots > Unclassified | place... | reverse complement strand
CGGCTTCGGGAATATCCTGGCTCAGGGCGCGCCATGCGTCCTCTTCGGTCAGGGAATCGGACAGCACCCAAAAACATAACTCGTTGTTCTCGATGCCGGTCCTGAAGTAGGGAGTCAGCATCTCGATGAGATCCTCATCCGTCTCATAGAAGACGCAGAAGTGAGTTCCCCAGGGCCGTTCGCCGAGCACCTCGAGTCCGGTTTTGCGCATTGCTTTCGCTGTCTGCTGCATGCTCAGCCTCGCGCCGCTTCCATGTCCATGTTTGCAAGCCCTGCCTTGCACAGAAAAGCCGACCAGGCCGCTGCCGTCGCGCCGGCGATCTCCTCGGCCGCGCGGGAGTGCGAAGACGAACCCAGCAGGCGGCTCGCGGCTTTCACGATATCGTCGCCGAGCGGAACCCATTTGCTCAGCAGTGCGGTGAGTTGCGGGCGATTGCCGCAGTCGGCATCGGCGATGAACCGACACAGAGCCGCTGACCAGCGCTGGCTGCGTTGGGCATCGAGGAACAGATTGTCGGCCAGAAACGCATCGATGCTCGTCCCGATCTCGCGCGCCACGATGGCGAATTGGCGCAGCGTGAGTTCGTCGCAGAGTGGCTTGACCACGAGATTCACACCGACGAAGGCATCGTCCCAATCGAAAGCGACCAGCAGCTGCTCGATCGCTCGTCGCATCGGCTGCCATTGCGGATGCTCTTCCCAGGTTTGTCGCTCGGTCTTGCCGAAGGCGCGTGCGGGATACGCGAGATCGAGTTGCTTGGTGCGATAGGCGACGCGTTGAATACGGCGCAGGTGATCGGCGGTCTGGAAGGCCGCACAATTGCCGATGTAGCTCGAGGGCGCCAGCTGCTGGACATAGGCGGACATCATCAGCAGGCCGTGCGCGAGGTAGCGGGTCGGTGTGAGGCAGGTCTGCAGAAGATCAAGGAAGGGGCGCGACAGACTTTGTTCGGGCAGGGCGGCGAATTCGCCCAACATGCCATCCACAAAGGTCTCGTTCTCGTCCTGGCCCTTCACATAAGTACGATAGGTGAGCTGATCCGGATCGCGGAACTTGTCCCAATCGGCGACTATCAGGGCGATGTCGTCGCGGTGCGCTTTTAGCCACACGTTGCCATGGGCATCAGGGCTCAGTTCGAGCGGGGGCTCGCGCATGGTGTGGTTCAACTTGTGCGTGACCACTTCGTATTCACTGGGCTTTCGACCAAGCTCTCCGAAAGCGGACCAGGTTTTCAGCGGGCGGCGTTGCACGAGTATTCTCCTGCGGCGGGAAAGTGCTTCAGGAATTCCGGTAATACCAAACGTATTCGTCGGCGCGTGTCTCGAGGCGTCCCGAAAAGGACGGCATTTCGAGCTCGAGCAACCGCAATTCGTAAGGATGCCCAAGCTGCCGCTCCAGGGTCTGCCTGGTGAGGCGGCATTGCTGTTCCGTGTGGATGCGGACGTAATCGCCACGATCGAGGATGTTGATCCGCTTTCCGGGATTATCCTCCGCGATCGCGCGAGCAACGGATTCGGCCAAATCACCAGCACGGAGCACGGGACCGACCCAATTGGCCGATCCCTCGCAGTGGTTGTCGCGAGACGCGGCGTTCATCCGATGAGACCTTCAACGTGAATTCTCCCTTCGACGATCTCCAGGCGCAGGCGTTTGAGACAAGACTTCCGCGGATTGATCCCGGCACCCGTGACGGCGTCGAATTGCCAATGATGCGCATGGCACGTCAAAACTGCGCCCGACAACTCACCCTCGACAAGAGCGGCACCCTGATGAGGGCAGCGCCCATCATAAGCGTGGATCTGCCCGCCGAGCTTCACGAGCAGAATCGCAACATCGTGGACCCGAAACGCAGCCATCTCACCGTCCCAGATGTCCTCGACACGGCACACCTCGACAAGAGGCGGTTGGTGCGATGGGGTCGTTACCGTTTCCATCGCACGTCGATCCAATGCAGCGGCCGTAGTGAGAGTTGGGTCACACGGACCTCAGGCGGTATGAGGCGTCCATCAATCAAGACCTCGTAGCTGCCCGCCGATTGGGCGGGCAAGCGTCGGCAGACAGAATGCGCCGCGATTTTCGCCGCCACATCTGCGATCGTGTCTTCGGTGTCGACTGCTACGAGATGGGCAGTAAAGTCGCCGATGAAACGTCCATAGATCGGGACCATCACCATGTCTGCCGCCTGTTAAGTGTCCCGCGCAGCCGGCCGGTTGAATTCCGCCGCCCAGCGATAATCGTACACGTCATCGCCCATCACCTCCGGCGTGATGCTCATCCACGCCAGGGCGCCAGCGAGGTTTGGCGGCTGAATGAGGCCGGCAACGAAGCGATCGACCACGTTGAGATGTCCCGCATATCGCGCCGGTTCAAGATCGAAGCACCATTTGGACACGTCGGAATCGAAATAGTACGTCCGTCCATTGTAGGTGCTCTCGCAACGTTCAAGATGATGACGGTCCCAGTGCGTGCCGATCGGAAGCTGTGTCAGATTGCAGAGCGCGGGCAACGTATCCGGCAGTGTCTTCGCCATGTCCCCATTGTTGATGTTCCTGATGATCTCGTCCCAGAGCACGCCCCAGCTTTCTTCCCAGTCCGGATATTTGCTGTTGAGCCATTGCCGCTCGGCTCGAGACACGCCTGCGTTTGGTTTCCAGAACAATGTCGGGCGCCAGAACCACATGCCCAGATGCAGCGCGTGATGGCCGTGGTCGAGGCATTTGAGGAAGGTCTCCCAATACCACGGCCGCTGGAGGCCGTAATCGCGCAACGTCCGCTCGTGCTGATCGACGACCCACTCCAGCATGAATTCCTTGAATGACATCTTCCGCTTGTCGACCGGCGTGTAATAGTCCATTGCCGTTCCGGTCATCGCCTGGAACAGCCGGAAAGCGCGCCAGAAGCTCACATCAATGACGCGCTGGGCGCGCTGTGAATCGTGCTTCATCAGAATTTCCAGCGTGGGGAAGCCTTGTTGCGCATGCCGCGCTTCGTCCGTCTGAATGCTGGAAAGGAGGTTCGAGAATCCGATGTCGCCGGCCTCCATGGCATCGGCGGCGAGCGCGACGAACTGCATGTTCGTGAATCCGTGCTCCAACGTCAGGTGCACAGCAAGCGCCGCATCGACGCAGTTGGCGTTCAGCAGCCAGTCATCGCAAAAGTTGCGAATGGCCAGGATACCCCACTCGTTCGTGTGAAAGGCCTTTTGGCACCAGTCGAAGCGGGGGTCATGCTTCAGCAGATCGTGCGAGAACGACAGTTGCAGCTGCGCGTGTCGAAGCTCATCGAGCATGCCGAACACGGAGATGTTGCGCCAGCGCGGGCTCGGCGCGAAGCGCGCGAAGCGGCCGAGCATGGTAACCGCCATTTGCTCGACCATGCAGAGCGCACCCATGTGGAAGTGTGATATGGCCGCGACCGCAGGATCGAGATGCTCGTAGATATGGGCGCGCTTGAGGGCGTCGCGCACGCCGGCTACACCGGCTTCCTTCTCGCGCTGGACCGCGACGTAATCACGATAGGACACGCGAAAGGGCTCTTCCCACGCCTGCCACGCCGCTTTCGGAACGCCGCTGCTTCCCGTCCATTCTGCGGGAAAAGCATCGCTCTCCTCGACATAGGAGAGCGTCCAGTCGAGGTCGTGCGAAATTTCGTACCAATCGTCGCGACTCAGCAGCCTCATCGGATGCACGCTCGAATGGCAACGGCCAAAAAGATTGATGTCAGCATAATCCCTTCACCGGCGGCTGACTACCCGGGCTTCATGAGATAGGCAGGCCCTGCGCGGACTTGAAACGACTCTGTGGTCGATCTAACAAGCGGCGCCTGGAATCGGCTAGATCCGCCGCGGAATGCTGATGGTATAGTCGCAATTCGGTGCGCCCGAGCCTGGTTTGACGCTGACAGGAGAATTTCCCATGAAGCGATTGCTTGCGAGCTCGCCGTGGTCGCGGCGCAACTTCCTTGCAAGGGCCGGAGGGTTGGGTGTGGCAGGACTGCTCGGTGCCTACAGCAGGCCGGCCGGGGCAGGTGGCCTCGTCGAGCTACCGTTCGCCAACGGGCGGCGTGAGCTAGCGAGCAACTTTCCGCAGAAGGGCCCGCTGATTCTGCAACGGATACGTCCACCGTTGCTCGAGACTCCGTTTGAAGTCTTCGATCAGGGCGTGTTCACACCCAATGACCGCTTCTATGTTCGCTGGCACCTCGCCAACATTCCCACGGCCATCGACCCGGCGCAGTTCCGGCTGAAGGTCCGCGGACATGTGCAGCGGCCGATCTCGTTGACGATGCACGATCTGCTGCATGACTTCCCACCGTTCGAGATCGCTGCCGTCAATCAGTGCTCCGGCAATTCACGGGGCCTCTTCAATCCTCGCGTGACCGGTGGCCAATGGGGTAACGGCGCGATGGGTAACGCGCTTTGGCGAGGAGTGCGCCTGAAGGATGTGCTCGACCGCGCGGGGGTAGCGGCGGGGGCGGTTCAAGTGCGACTGAAGGGACTGGATACAGGCCTGGTTCCGCAGACCCCCGACTTCATGAAGTCGCTCCAGGTGGATCATGCCCGGGACGGCGAGGTTATGATTGCCTACGAGATGAACGGCCGGCCGCTGCCGCTGTTGAACGGATTCCCGCTGCGACTTGTGGTCCCCGGTTGGTACGCTACCTACTGGGTGAAGATGGTCGAAGACATCGAAGTGCTCGACCAAGACGATGAGAACTACTGGATGAGCAAGGCGTACCTGATCCCCGATACGCCCGGCGCGAACATCACTCCGCAGCAGAAGGGGGTCAAGATGGTTCCGATCAATCGCATGCTGCCGCGCTCATTCTTCACCAGCCTCGCGGACGGTGCCGCCCTCAAGCAAGGGCAAACATTGAATGTGCGTGGGATTGCCTTTGGCGGCGACACCGGCGTTGCGAAAGTGTTGTTGTCGCTGGACCAGGGGCAACGGTGGCAGGAGGCGCGTCTGGGCGCGAATCACGGTAAGTACGGCTTCCGGCAGTGGGAGTTTCCATTACGCGTTCCCACTGCGGGTCGCCAAAAGCTGATGGTGAGGTCAGTTAACACGGCGGGCGTGACGCAGCCCGATCAGCCCAACTGGAACCCAGGCGGCTTCATGCGCAACGTGATCGAGTCGATTGACGTGCAGGTGTCATGAGCATCGCGGAGGAGTACTCGTGCAATTCAAACTGCGAACATCTGCTGTAGTGTGGGCGGCGCCGGTCGCGCTGGCCGGGCTAGTCCTTGTCGCGGGCGCGCCGCAACTGCAGGCCGAGAACACGTCGAGCTCCCAGGACGAGCCGCCCGCGCCGTCTGATGCCCGATGGACCAAGGTCAGCGTGCAGCTGCCCACGAGTCCGACCCCGTTTCCGGCCGGACAGGGCGCTGACATCGCCAATTCCCAATGCGTCATTTGCCACTCCCCGGACATGGTCTTGTACCAACCGGCTCGTACTCAGGTACAGTGGAAAGAGACCATCAACAAGATGCGCAGCGCCTATGGTGCGCCGCTGCCGGCCGAGCAGGTCGATGCACTGGCCACATACTTGGCGCAACTGAAGCCTTGAGGGGAGGGCTAACTCGCGAGCTGCGGTGGTTCACTGCCGGATCGCGCCGAGCACGCTGAAGCACAGAGCCCAAAGACAGCCGGCCAACAGTACACATCCTCCCCATAGATCCGATATCAACGACGCGACGGCCGCTGCCGCAACGGTTCCCAGGACAAAGAGCGCCAGCAAGCCATCGTCGACAAACAATACGGCGATTTGCCGAAATACCCGCGTAAACAGCCTCACGGCTGCACCCCGGCGCCAGGCCTCCGTACGAACTCGATGGTTGCCAGTGCCACCAGGAGGAAGAGAGCGGCAATGCCGGGAATCGCGAGATCGCCGCCCGGCCAGGGAACGCCGAGCCCTTCTCCCGTCCAGAACACACCGAATGCGGACAGCATTATTCCGACAGCGAATTTCAGGCTGTTCTCGGGCACCCTGGCAAGCGGGCGACGTACCGTCCAGCAAATTGCGATGATCAGGCAGCATGCTGCCATTGCTCCCAGGCTCGCGGCGCGGAGCAGTCCGTGACCGGCGCCAACCGCGAGCACGATGAACACCACCTCGAGTCCCTCCAAAAGCACCGCTTTGAAACTTGCGAGGGCGGCGATCCAGTCAAGCCGCACCGTATGATGCGTGTGGTCACTCAGCAGCGCGGACTCGCGCTCGAAGATGATCTGTTCATCATGGGGCGGGATGATGCCCACCGCTCGCAGTACGGCTTTGCGAAGCCACCGCATGCCAAACAGCAACAGCAGAACCCCAATGGCAAATTGAAGTGGACGCAGCGGAACGCGTTCCAGGAGAGGGCCCAGGATAAGGACAAGCAGCGCTAGCGCGACGAGCCCGGCGAGCGCGCCGACGCCTGCCGATCGCCAGCCGCGAACGGTGGCGACGGCCAACACGATCGTCACCGCTTCAACCGCTTCAACCAGCGCACCCAGGAATGCTGCCGAAATGGCCGGGAAGGCAACACTCAGAGTCATCATGCAGTCAGCTTTGGAGTCATCGTATTGACCTTCCGGTTCCAGAGACGCGCACACCGGCGACAAAGAGCCCCGTCTCTGCGCACACGAGCCGGGGGGGGGCGGCTGAAGGAGTGCGCATTTGGTGAGACGGGGCGTCAAACGGTCAACACGGTCTGTCAGCGATTTCACAGGAGTTGCAGAATGGGGGTGGGGGGTCACGGATTCATTTCAAAAGTGGCCGCGCGCATTTCAGTTGAAACGAGAGCCGGCAGTCATGCGCGTCGCAATCGCCAAACAGCCAAGCCTTCGGTCCAAGTGCCAATATTTCAGCCGTAGCTGACGCGACTGAGCACGGAAAGTCAGTAGAGGATTTCGACCGGAACTTTGAAGATGTAACCGACGCCGCGCTCCGTGATGATGAACTGCGGTTGCGACGGATCCGCTTCGATCTTTCGGCGTAAACGCAGCACCTGAACGTCAATCGAGCGGTCGTAGACCTCGTTGTCATACACGCGACTCGCGTCGAGCAGCTGATCGCGTGTGAGGATTCGCTCAGGGGCCGCAAGCAAGGCGGCGAGCAAGTTGAACTCACCGTTCGTCAGGTCAATGTTCTGCGTATCGCGATGCCTCAGGCGCCGTGTTCGCAGATTGAGCTCGAAATCGGCGAATCGATACGCGCGGACCTCGCGCCGCTGCGCCTGCGCCACTGCGGTGCTCTTCGTCCGTCGCAACACCGTTCGAATCCGCGCCAGCAATTCGCGGGGACTGAAAGGCTTGGTCAAATAATCGTCGGCACCGAGCTCGAGACCCATGACGCGGTCGGCTTCATCACGCACGCCAGTGAGCATGATGATGGGTATGGCCGACTGGTTGCGCAGCGTTCGGGCAATCGTCATGCCGTCTGTGTTCATGGGCTGTGCCAATGTATCACGACAGGTTGGGACTGTAATGAGCGGCCCGCAGCACCTGGGCCACTGCCTCGGCCAGCTCGCGGCGCTGAAGCGGCTTGCACAACAACTTGTTCACACCAATCGTCGTGGCCGTCCTGGCAAGCTGCGTACCGGCGTGGCCGCTCACCAGGATGATGGGAACGTCCGACCGATATCGGCGGAAATAACTTGCGAGCTCGGTTCCTATGAGGTCCGGCATCGCCTCGTCGGTGAGAATGAGATCGAAACGCTCCGGCGCGGCCCGAAACGCCGCCAGCGCCAGTGCTGTGGCATGCGCCTCATCCATTGAGCTGCCGATTTTTCTCGCCCGTGAGGACCCTTGCGAACAAAACGGTGATCAGTACGGCTGCAATCAGTGTGATCAATCGATAGGGCTTCATGGGCCTCTCCGCCGGCCGTCGTTGTGGTTTGTACGCCGTGGAGCGTGCGTGACGTCTGTAAACAGCGTATTTCGCCCCTGGGCGAGCTGTGTCTCAGACGAAACACAAATGCCCGTTTCATCTGAAATATCCGCGGCAGGCCGGAAACGCAGATACGCGGCGTAACGCTGGCAGGAATCGCACCGCCAGCGTTCGCTTCTCAATATCCGTCAAGCCTTAGGAAAGGTTGTATCGATCGTCTTCCCCTGCGGCAGCTGACACTGCCCGCGGCCGCCGCCCGCCATTCCATCCGAGGGATAGACGAGCTGAAATTTGCAGCGCATGTGCTTGCCGTCGGGAGCTGCGAGGTTGGCCACCACTTTGCCGGAGTAGTGCGTGACGAACTCCGGCCCGGCGTCCCAGAGCCCCCAGTCGCCTCCCAAGCCTCCGCGACGACCGTATCCACCCCATCCGGCCCAGAGAGGACCGAGGTTATCGACGGTCGTATCGCTCGTGATTTGAAAGAACTGCCCGGTAAAGGTCTTGCCGTCGGACAGCGTTGCGTTCATCGTTCCGGACACGCTGTCCGAACTCTTCCAGCTGAAGTTGACCGGGTTCGAACCCGAAGGCGTCGAGCCGAATCCCGTTCCCAATGTGGTGCAGCCCGTCGCCAGTACAACCAACAGGGGCACGCTCAATTTTACGATCAGATGTTTCATGTTACGTCTCTCTTTGTATGACCAGCGAGCGGAAGTGCCGCCGGTATCTGGCCGCGGCGGTGTTCCAGACCGCCGCGGGCCAACACAATCACTATCTCACTCGATCCCATCAGCCATTCGCGGTGCTCCTTGCCCGAGTGACGGCCGCATCGATCTGCGGCTGCGCAGATTTGACGGCGTCTCGCACGCAGGTGCCGTTGTCGTCCTCCGACAAAGGCAGGCTGATGGAGTTACAGACCTTGAGTGCGGCGTGGAACACGCTGTCCTTGAGAAGTGCCACACCGGAATTCGTGGTGAGTGTCACTGGATCGAACTTGACGCCGGCCTTTTCCGAGTACTCCTCGATGGGCGCATTGGTCGCATCGTCGTGTCCGATGGTCTTCACAGTTGGAGCGGAGATCGTAATTTCGTTGTAGTCCGCGGCCTGCGCGCCAGCGCTCACGAAGGCGAGCGCTCCGAGGGCAAGTGCGACGGGCAGTCGGGCGCGCAGAGCGCGTGTACGGTTAAAAGTAAGCATGTCTGGTCTCCTGTAAGTTGAGCACGGCACGGTTGCCGCTCACCTTGCAGGATCGGGGGCTCGTGATATGGCACAATGTCAATTCGCGGGCAGGACATTGCAGATGAAACTCAGGGAGGCGCAGTCCCGGGGTGCTGAAGGTTCGTTGACCGAAATCCTCGGCGCGCAAGCCTCTCGCGCTTCAGCCATGGGGTTAGCGCCGTCCGTACGCTTTCGAATCGAGGCCTTAGTTGGCCGTATACGCGCACGTTCTATATACTGTGTATATGTCCAGTCACTATCGCAGCAATCGAAACGTCGTGTTCTCGTGCAAGTTCCACATCGTGTGGTGCCCTAAATACCGCAGATCGGTGTTGGTGGACGGCGCGGACGAGCGGCTGAAGAAGATCATCGCGCGGGTGTGCGAGGCCCGCAACGCGCAGTTGATCGAGCTCGAAGTCATGCCAGATCATGTTCACCTGTTGGTGGATGTGGATCCGCAATTCGGCGTTCATCGATTGGTGAAGGTAATCAAGGGAACCAGCTCTCACGAGCTGCGACGGGATTTTGCTTTTCTGAAGCGACGGTTACCCACACTGTGGACTAACAGTTACTTCGTCTCCACCGTGGGCGGCGCGCCGCTGGCCATCGTGAAACAGTACATCGAAAACCAGAAACACGTCTGAGCATGGCACGTAAGATCACCGAGTGTTGCTCGGGCGGACGCGCGCGAAATGGGCGTGCGCCTGGAGCTCGGACGACAACTCTACAACGCCTGCCTGGGCGAGGGGTTGCGCCGCCTCGAGCGCATGCGCGAACAACACACCTGGGCACAGTCGTGTGCGATGCCCAGGATGAAGGATCGGAAGCCTAACAAGGAGCGCGCGGCCGCGTTCGCCGCCGCCCGCGCGGGGGCGGGGTTCACCTCCGCTGCGATTTCAGCTTTCGGCACCCGCTGCAAAAATGAGGCGAAGTGGAACGACGGCCGGACGCGCACTGATGCGAGAGTGGGTGCTCACGAATGTCAGCTCATCGCGCAACAGGCCTTTTCAGCCCTGGACATGTACGCCTTCGGCAAGCGCGGTCGGCCGCGCTTCAAAGGCAAAGGGCGACCGCTGCACTCGCTGCAAGGCAAGAGCGCCGA
>Ga0307511_10008637_pt1 | contig 10184 bp, 2 predicted proteins | sample 13_EM_MG_FD_200266 | JGI IMG/M metagenome (GOLD analysis project Ga0307511, IMG submission 200266) | Populus trichocarpa ectomycorrhiza microbial communities from riparian zone in the Pacific Northwest, United States - 13_EM | ecosystem: Host-associated > Plants > Roots > Unclassified | place... | reverse complement strand
GGCCACCAATCAAATGTTGGCTGGCTTTAAAAAAACAATTCAAGTATTGAATGTGTGTGTATTATTAAATGGTTTTAAAATAAGAAGGAATGATGTTATTATCATAAGATTCATGAATGAGTTTTTTAATAGTATTAATTATAAATGAGGTTGAGAAATAAGGGATCCACTTAACATCAACAATGAAAAGATTGATATTTTTTTTTAAAATAAATATCTCATTTCAGATAAATAGCATCATTCAATTGGAAAAATGGGTGGAGAACGGATCACATGGTAAGTAAAAGGTAGGGTATCCTGAACCGAGGAGCAGAAGCACTTAACCCCAAACAACAACACTAGTAAATCCCCTTCCCAAACAGACCTGATGGAGGAACCAGAATTTCCCCCATTCCAATTCAAACTCTCAAGACAGCGCCAAATTTTCTTTTCAACCTGCACTTTAGAGGCTAATTTCTACCGATTCGCATTAAAGGTACTATTATACTGAAAAATTACTTGATGGGCATTAATGGGTTTCTGTTTTTCTTTTTGGCTTATTTCCTTGATTTCCATGATTGTTGTGGATTTCACGGCATAAATATATGTTCTTGCTTTCTCGAAAGTTTAATTTCAATTTTTTTTTTTAATGAGAATATTGGAATGCAGAAACTGGTATCTTGATTTTGTGACTTCACTTGGGCATTTGGAAGAAAAAGAAAGACAAGGGCAATGGCTACCCGTGTAACGCAGACGCCCCTGATAATCCAGGATGAGAATTTGGGTGTCAGTCGCAAAAGTATTCCTCGGATGTTTTTTGTTATTACATTAGAACTTGTATGATTTTTGTATCCTAGGTTGAGGAATAATTTTCTTTTTTTTCTTCTTTTTGTAGAGGCTGGTTTTGATGGAAGTGTTAAGCAATCTAAAACAGCGACGAAAAAAAGTGGGGGATTTGCGTTGGGAAATCGAAAGGCGCTCAATGATATTACAAACAAAGCAGTTGTTCGTCAAGAAACATCTTCTCGGAAAAAGAATGTGCAAAAGGAAGAGATCAATAATGTAGCCGAGGAAAGATTTTTGCATGATCACAATAAATGCATTGAGGAAAAAGAGGCTACATCGATTTCTTCTTTCCTGGACTTGGTCCTTCCTGGGCCTGGTAACTATATTACGATATGCACAATCATCATGAACATTGCTCAATTTCATTTCAGTTTTCAACCGTGTGAAAGTTCTTCCCACCAAAAAAAAACATAGTGCGAAAGTTCTATGCTTGTAGTTTCTATATTTATTTCCCCTTTTTGAATATAATGGTTATTCTATAGTATTCAAGGTCGTTGGTTAAATGTGTTCATCAATTTTATGTGGTTAAAAGCATTGAGTGGTTTTTTCTTAGTAAACTGACTCAGTTATATATCTATTTTATTTTAAAGCCATACTCTTCAACTGTAGTTGATTTGAGATTTATCCCGGTTTTTGTTTCTGAACTTTTTTTTGTTTGTCTGCAGATTCAGTATCATCTACTGCTGAAAATCCCGAGGTTAAGCAGGTGAAGGTTGTTCTTCATGTTAAGTTGATTGCCCTCGTATAAGATCTAGAAATGGTTTTGCTCTTACAAAGATCAATATATGATCATTCAATGTTGAGGATGTTATACGTGTTGTATCGAGCTAAATATCGGTGAACTGTTAAGATTGTCTATTCTTTCTCAGAGAATTGAATATCGGTGAACCGTTAAGATTGTCTATTCTTTCTCAGAGAATTGATCGAATCGGACCTGTTCTGCATAGTTGCCTCATCAAGATCAGCGTTTTGTATTTTTTGCTGATATGTTTTTTTTTTTCCTATCCTGTAGACTGATCCTGGTAGCTGCTTCTATCCGGAACCGAAAGAATTGGCCATACCTGTGTTTTCTGATTGGTTTGAGTCTTCAACTCAGTGGCACTCTCCTCCATGCTCTCCTATTCACTGGGACTCTCCACCATGCTCTCCTTTTTCATGGCAATTTGAAGCTGTTGAATATGTGCTGAGGCCAGAAAGTGATGTTTGAAAGTGACTTATTTCCTCCCTTGCATGTCCTCGAGATGTAATCTAGAATTACTGTTTTCAACCGTTTCTTGGTACAGATTAATGATCCGTGTTCTTTTTCTCCATGATAGCTGTTTGGTTCTTTTCTGCAAGCGACAATGGTAACCAGAGTCGGTCTCGGTTGGTGGCTGTATTATCCGTTCAATAACAAAGACTTCAAACTGGACTCATGATCAAGTGCTTGACATTTTGGATTGCCAGGACTATGCAAATGCAATCTGTTTTACTTCAGCCCTCCTCGTCCCTTGATGAAATCTACTTCTTATATGGACGTGTATCAATTTTTTCCTGTTTATGTTTGCTTAGTACATTCGGTGCTTGCTATACTTCTAAGTATAAAAAATCGCACATTTAACCCTAAAGAGGGTTGATCTAATGAATCAAGAAGGTTTGCTTTCTTTTTTGTTTTCCTGGTTCAAATCTTGGGATAAATTTCTAGAAGAATTATTAGATTTTTATAAATATACTTGATCGAGTGCGCTTTTTAAGATCACTTGAGGAGAGCTTCAATCTCGATCCATGAACTGGTCCGAAAGTCTTTTCACCATCAAACAAAAAAGAAAAAAAATACCTCGCATTTGCCTTTGCATTCACTATATAAAATGATTAGTCTCTGTTTTATCATCTAGAGCAAGTGCGCGCCAGTGTGTTGTTCAGTTATGCTTTGGCTAATCTCTTGGGACCTTTGAGTTGAGCACCAATTAAGTAGCACATTGAGGTCAAGGAATTCGTAATCGTAGCTCAACAGTTTCCATAAAAAATAAATAAACGAAGCAACCATCAAGGTGTCAGAAACCTATGAAAGTCCAAGAAATTTCACAAGACTACTTGTTCAGCTGCTTCTGAAACCCCAAACATCATATGGGAAATTTTATGTTGAAAGAGAGAACTACTCGCCACCACAAGTTGCATCCATCAGCTCAAAGGTAAACGAAGTTGAACCACATATCCTTGTGACAAGAACGAAGTGAATTTCTTCATGCTCTTAGTTCAACAAATCAATATGACTTCCCACAATGTATCAAGCTCCCGGCACCCAGGAAGAGACCGAAAATGGCTGCACTACCAAGTGTGGTTTGTCCAATGTATCTGATCTTCAAAAGTCCTGGCACCTGCATTTTTCCAAACTAAATAATTAACTAATGAACACTTATGTGGGAATGCAAAGAAAAACAAATTGTTTTACATTTAAATTCCCTTAATAAAGCATATCTAAAACAAGATGATCTGCACAAATAAACAAATAAATCAAAGAGTATTTTAATCTAAAGAACTGGCAGATAACACGGATTCTTCACTAACTGGGCAGTGGGGAATCTTTTTTTAAGGCAACCAGGACCGTATGACACCACTAGTGACTATCGACGACCTTTGAGAATTGTAGGTTTCACAAAGTCTACCCCAGAACGCAAAGGACACCCAGCACCAGTGAAGGCACCAGGCAACGGATCTTTCTAAGCATCTCAGGGCTGATTAAAACCTCTAACCCGGCTGAAACAGCAAAATGAGGGTCACAAAATCCAGTGCACACCACTGTCTTTTGGCTGTTTCTGACTTTCTGTTTTAATTCATATTTTATGGCAGGGGATGCAAGTAGAGAAAAGGAACTACACACAAGGAAACACGGACTTAAGGGAAGCCATGGTCATAAAATTCAAGTTTCAAGTTGATGTTCCATCTCTTTCTAATTGTACAAGTATACTTAAAAAATCTAATTTAAGTTAGCATACATAATATGCAAACACATTAAAAGGCTGTTTGTTTTTGCGGTTGAAATCACGTTTCATGATTTTTTGAAAAAAAGATTTTTTTGCTCGAAATTAATTTCTTTTTGCGTGTTTTTAAATCGTTTTGATGTTTTTATGTCAAAAATAATTTTTAAAAAGTAAAAAAATATTATTTTCATATATTTCCAAGCAAAAAGAACTTTAAAAGACAACCATTACCACTCTCAAATACTATCTAAGTAACATAAAAAGTCTCATCCACTCAGATTATATTTAAAAGAAAAGGACAACATCAGGGTACATAATTTCTATTTCAGTAAAGAAAAAATGAATGGTCAAAAACACATATTTAACAGGGTCTCAACACTTAAAGTGTGAATTTTGGTATCAGGTCAGTCGATCTACCTTATACCTGACTGCCTCATATGTTCCATAAACAGCACCTGCACAGAAATTACATATATCAGATGGATAGTTGAAGCAAACCAAACTATAGTTTCAACAGTGAACCAAAAGTATAAATATAGAATCTGTATGAATTGAAACTATCTTATTAAGATTGTCCACTAGTTAATATATTTCTTTTCAGCATATCCACAAGGAAATCAATGGTCATGTCTTAAGGGGGAATTCCAAAGGTATAATGATGATGATAATGGCGTGAAAAAAGTAAACACCAAGATAGTTAAAGTTCCATAATGTAAAGCATGCAAGTGCACACTTTTAACTTGCACCAGTGAACTAAAGCTTTTCCACAACGTTTTTCATCTTTCTAGAACATGTTTCTGCCCTCAGCAGGCAGGTCACACCACAATAACCCTATAGTTACAGTATATAATGTTTACACTGAATTGTTTGCTACAAGCATCCCTAGAAATAGAAATTTAAAACTTAAGCTACAATCTAGCTGTTTTATTTCTCTCGATTATCTTCTTAAGTTCAGTATGGACTTGTTGCTTCCTTATGATTCTTTCCAGGTATTGTATAATTAACGGACTTTAGTCACAGTTCTCTTCAACCAACTCTAGTCCAGATTTATTTCTTCCAGTTCCTTCAGAACAAGCTAGTGCAGGAGCTTGCTAATATATTATTATGCAGCATCTTAGATTATTTATTATATTTGTTTTTGCTTAATGACTAAGTAGTCACCTTTACTTAATGGCGAAGTTGTCTCAGTGACAAAGAATCTCCCTAGTATAGATAGGTTGTGAACATGAGCTAAAGGGAACTTTTGGTGAAATTCTACAGTATGTATCAAAACTTGAGGTTCTTATAGCCTTTTAGTTTAAACCATCCTTGTTCCAACTCCATTCTTACTTCTTTCTAGCCTGTGTTGGTTAGGCTATTGCTGTTTCCTCACCATTCCAAGTCACAAGCACTTCTAGAGACTTTGCACGGGCAAAGCCAACAAAAATTAACCATGCTATTTTAGTTACACTTGTCAAGCTTCAATTGAATAACACGGGAGCCTATCAGTTTAGAATCCAGAAAGCCACCACTATTAGGCAGCTGGGAATATCATCAAGGGCGTCCCCATTTTGCAAACTATCCCATGACTTCCATCCAATACCATCTTGTAACAAAAACTCATCTGCACAACTCCTGAAATCACAAGTCCTCTCGATCGCAGCTCTCAGTGTCTTAAAACCAGTCTTTTCATTAAAATCATGCCCTTTATAGTACACCTAAAACCAGTCTACATCTTCTGATGCAGGATTTCTTTCACTAAAACATTCCAGAGAGTAGTGAAACAATTGACATTAAAATCAACTTTTGCAAACATTATCAGGAAACAGTCCCTCAATCCTCCTTCCCAAAATCAAGCAATAATACAGATGGTAGTCCAAAATTTAAAAAATTTAACAGAGAATAATCCATAGCGATCCCTTAATTTAATTCAATTGGCTTCACGGGTTTTGTGTGTTTGTACGATAAGATATAAAGGTAGACTTTAGAGATTGAAAATAACAACAAATTAGGGGCATTAAAGTCCCCAGAAGAAACAATATGCCGATAACAAGAAAAACTTATATTAATCAAAACCAGAACAAGAATATGTTTTAGGGTTTATGATGTGAGAACTTACCTACGGCGCCACCAATAGCACCTCCAACCGCAACGCCAGCTGTTACACGAGCCAGACAGCTATCCCTCGCCATTTCAGGATTGCGAGAGTTCTTGTTTATGCAAGTATTTGATTGACTGATAGTGAAACCTTCTTGAGGTTTGTAAACGACTGTATTCAGTGGTGACTATGTATATATATGTTTTTTTTTTTTTTATCATGTGATCGTACTATATTATTCAGCTATTAAATAATATTTTTTCAATATAAAATTAATAGAAAGAGCTAAAAATCAAATACAATGAGAAGATAAAAGATCTTTATTCCAGCATGTTAAAATGATTTTTATTTATAGGTTACAGAAATATATGAATAATAAATCAATACATATCTATTTAATAATACATTCATAACACCTCCTCTTGCGTATTTATTTATTTAGATCATACCTCTTTAAAATTTTAATATAAAATATCTTGCTGGATATAAATTTTATTAAAAAAAAAAAACACAATAATCTGAGTATAGATTTTTGAACATATCTCGATAAACCCTGTAAGAAAAATCCAACAAGACAAGACCTGAGATATAAAAAAAAAAGAAGTATATATCAATTATTTATGAATTTGATTGTTTTGAATTGCTTTAATCTTATAAATAAAGTAAAATTTGAATTTATAGATGATATAGAATAGAAAGACAGAAAAATTTTATATATTGTATGGTTTGATCATGCTAATAATGTGATATAAAATAAAATAAAAACATGATGAAAAAATAAAAAGAAACATGATGTAAGAAAAATTTTATATAATGATATGTTTATGAATTCTTCAGATAAATGCGGTTGTGTTTTTTAATTGAAAATTTTGATTGTTTTTTAATTATTAAAAAAACACTACCCTCCCTTCAAATTTCTCAAAATAAAAAGTTCCGTTGCCGGGAATCGAACCCGGGTCTCCTGGGTGAAAGCCAGATATCCTAACCGCTGGACGACAACGGATTTGTTGAGGGTTCTCTACACTTATTATTATATACTATCTTATTAAGTTGAATTGAGAACACCAACCATGCATTTACCATTCTTACCAGCTAGTTATCAACTATATCCTTAAGAACAAAGGTTTTTCACTATCCAAGCAATTAGGATTTATGCTACTTAATATCAACAATTATTTAGTAAGAAAAGGTTGTCATGATTAAAAAAACAAGCGAGCTTTGTAATGAACATCTTGGAACTATACTTAAGTATCTTTACTGATAGTGAGAAATTATTGTAATTTATTTTTAAAATATTTTTGTGATATGCATAAATGAGATATATCATGAAAAATAGAGATTAACTTATTTTTTAAAATATTGTGTGTGTGTGTGTGTGTGAATGCTAGTATCTTTCTAATTAATAATTATATAGAAGGTTGATTTTATATATCAGTGCTGGCTTTTTAAAAAAAAAAATAACTCAATACATTAATTTAGTACTTCTCAACAAAGCGTTTTTAATATATGAGATATTTTTAAATAATTAAGGTGTGTTTTTTTTGTCAAGTAAAATATTTCAACAAAGAGTTAAACACATTAATTAGCGATCTCTAGACACATCTTTATCTTCTTCTTTTTTGTTTATTAAATTCTGGGTGAACATATATATGAATGGTAGCTATCCAACATTGAAAAAGAATGAAAAAAAAAAAAAAAGAGTTGCCTATGTATAAAATGAATCTATAACGCACTGCTCTAGGTTTTTGGATTACAGGTGGTTTCTATCTTTCTATGTGAGCTTCTGTGCTTGCATGCAGGCCAGTATAAACATGGAGGCAAATGCATCTTCCCGAACCTATACAACTCCCTAACAAACTGGTATCAGAGGTAAGGGTTTGGTTTTGGATGAGTGATGATTGTGGGTGGGCTGTCGTCACTCTGTCTGGTTCTCATGATCAGTGAGCATGGGAGCTAAGCTCCAAGTTCTGGATATTATGTTCAAATATTCCAGACATTTATATATAAGAGGAGATTTGTTAGGTGAATATACGAGAGAAAAACTATCTCATGTTGAAAAGTAATGAGAAAAGAGAGGTGTTTGCATGTAAGATGGATATATAACTCATAGTCTAGACTTTTGAATTGATAAAAAAATAAAATAATTATATATTTTTTGATAATTTTATCGGGGATGTATTAGAAAGAGAAAAGAATAATATAATGATAGGTACGTACAATAAACATTTCAAATCTGTTTTTATAATTATTATACGATAACAACGGGTAAAGTTTAAAGATCTTGGAAACAATCGGATCAATGATGTTTTTCCTTCCTGGTTAGGAGCACTTCCGAATCTGAAGGTTCTCCTCTCTCGAGATGTAACCAGTTCCATGGCGTAATAATACTGAAGTGTGACGAAACAGGGTTGAGTTTCAGAAGTTGCACATCATTAACCTTTCTCGAAATAATTTTTCTGGTCTGTTGCCAACTCACTGCATCCTCAATTGGATAGAAACGAAGACAGCGCAGAAGCAAATCAATCAGCATATACGTACAAGATCTCAACGACAAACAAAGGTACAGATAAAGAGTTTGGCAATATCTTAGATTTCTTCATGGCCATTGATCTTCCATTCAACAAATTTGAAGGAGGTATTCCACAGCTCGAATCATTGGACCTTTCTCGAAACAATCTCCCAGGAGGGATTCCTAAACGAATGGCCGGTGCAACTTAATTTCCTTGCTGTATTCAATGTCTCTCACAAGCACCTTAGCAGACCCATACCACCTTAGAAATTGAAAGTTCTGAGGTAACATCTCCTCTCTTAAAAATATCATCCAAAATTAACATTACTGCGTTCTACTGTCTTTCTCTTTCGAATCCTATTTTTTATTTTTAAAGAAAGAAAAACAGAAGTGTTGGGATATAGAATAATGATGCTCTACAGCTCTAGTGTAAAAGCTATTTTTGTGATTAAAAGTAGGGATGATAATGTATACTAATACCGACTAACTCGAAGGGTATGAAATTTTTAGATCTTTTTTTTGGGTTCGGGTTAGATTTGGGTAAAACTTAATGGCAACAAATCCTCGCCTGTAAGATCCTGACCATTCGTATATAAGAGCAACATACAGTCGCTATGTAAGCCTGCATTTTAATGAAGCAATCAATCCCTTTTCTTTTCCGGGTCACTTTTTTTTACCTCAATTGACAGTGCAGAATACAGATGCAACTCACAATCCTCTTACGGAGCGTGTTATTACACATCTTTTCTGGAATGAACATGGAAATTCTAGTTTTCTTGCATTAGAATAGAAAGATGGAAAGGTCCGCGAAGATCTCCATTTATTGCCAGTAAAGATGGCTAACGGCAATTTCCAGGGATGATTGGTGGTCATCGGACGGACCTTTCTTGGATAAAACTGAAGAGTGGGTAACAAAGTTTAATAAGAAAATAACAAAATAATAAAAAGGATAAGCGTGCCCAGAAGCTCAAACTCAAATTTAGGATGAATTGCAAAGAGTTTCATCAATTTCATTAGTGATATACTTGAGACTTACAATAAATCATGATCTTAGATTCTTAGAAACTTGAACTAAAATAAGACAAATCTGAAGAGACATTCATATATGAATGTGCATGGCATCTACTAGCAACAAACCTGAGCTGAATTCATGAACCAGTTGAAAGAAAATTTCTGTAGTACGTTCTCTTATGAATTTACATGGCATCTGCTTTTTTTCTTAAACATGAGCAGCAACCTACTAAAAATTTACATTTCTCAAAGTCAACTCCCCAAACAACGTACATATTGGGAAAAAATTGGAAACATGAAAAAATTCAAAACACAGTGGAAAAGGACTGTAAAAAAAAAAGACAGAAATAAACTTTTCAAGAGCTCCCTCTTACACCAATACTTGCTGCTTGCTTTTCTAAACTCATTAGAAGGATGGAAGACAGATCTAATTAGCGTGGAGATGCCCATCCTTTAAGTGAAGTGCAGAACTGGAAAACAATCTGGGTTTCATCTACAGAGATTGTTTGTGCATGCTAATGAGTCAAATCCTCACTCCCAACACCAACACTTGACTTGTCAATCATACGCACATTGTACTGTTCATATACCCTTGCCCTATTTTCTGCCCACCATTGTTCTGCTTGTTTCTCACTGAACCGCTTTCGACTGCATTTATAAATTTGATCAAAATTTAAAACTGCACCACTGGAACCATGATCGAATTCATTTCTAGAACTCAATTAAGATGTCACAAATTACCGGGAAACTGTATGGTTATGATTTTTATCAAAAAAAAAACATGAAGGGACCTCCAGATTTG
>Ga0307511_10008634_pt1 | contig 10185 bp, 16 predicted proteins | sample 13_EM_MG_FD_200266 | JGI IMG/M metagenome (GOLD analysis project Ga0307511, IMG submission 200266) | Populus trichocarpa ectomycorrhiza microbial communities from riparian zone in the Pacific Northwest, United States - 13_EM | ecosystem: Host-associated > Plants > Roots > Unclassified | place... | reverse complement strand
TAATTATACATAGATCGAATCCTCTACTCTCATCATACCCTGCAGAAAATAGATCGAATCCTCTACTCTCATCATACCCTGCAGAAAATAGTACTACTTCCAAACCATGCACGCATATATATATATATATATATATATATATATATGATCAACAAAGGCCTCCAATGTTTGATTCAGGACGATGAAGCACTTGTATGTAATGATACCAAGGAAGCGTAGACACCATCCTTGATATTCATCAAAGTGTCATGCCTTCCCTTCTCTGCAATCACACCATTCTTAACCACTGCTATAACATCAGCATTCTTGATCGTGGATAACCGATGGGCTACTATCACAGTGGTTCTATTCACCATAACTTTTTCCAATGCATCTTGAACTACTCGTTCAGATTCTGCATCCAGAGCACTGGTTGCTTCATCTAGCAGTAATATTTTCGGAGCCTTTATGATCGCACGTGCTATTGCCACTCGTTGCTTCTGTCCACCTGATAATTGGATGCCTCGGTCACCTACAACTGTGTCATAACCCTGCGCAATATTTTCTGAAAACAATCACTCCCGCAAGCATTTATGATCATGATTGTTATTATTCCAGTTGTTATCATATAGTAAGTAATTTGAACTTATCTTTCCTTAGAAATGCTGACAAAAGCTTATAATGACAAGTCTTCTTACGAACCTGTTGTAAGCTACTGATGAACTTGTGGGCATTTGCCAATTCTGACGCAGCTAAAATCTCTGCCTCCGTTGCGATTCCTTCCTTTCCATATGCAATGTTGGCTCGGATAGTGTCGTTAAATAACAAAGGCTCCTGGCTGACTAGGCCCATTTGCTGTCTTAACCACTTGATTTGTAGCTTCTGGATTTCAACTCCGTCTAATGTTATGTAACCTGAATCAGGATCATAAAATCTCTGCAACAATGAGATCACTGTTGATTTCCCACTGCCACTTTCTCCAACTAGAGCAACTGTCTGAAAAATGAAATTTATACAATTAAATACAGAAGAGATTATGGTACCATGTGTAGTTCTGGTTCTAGTCTTAACAGCGCACGCTTGGTCTAGAAATGATTGCACTAAAAAACATTGAAGGAAACTGACATAGAGTTACCTTGCCAGAACGAATTTTTAAGCATAGATCTCTGAAAATTTGGACATCAGGTCTTGTGGGGTATATGAAACTGACATGTTGAAACTCAATATCTCCTTTAAAATTTTCTATTGCTGTCCCAGAATCATCAGTAGAGTCTATTTTTGAGTTTCGGTCTAGAATTGCAAATACAGAAGCTGCAGCAGCCTTTGCTTTCATGATATCAGGACCGAGGGAACTTGTTTGAGAAATCCCAAATGATGCCATAGTGAGAGCAAAAAATACCTGCAAACCAACAATAGTTTATAATTGGTAACCTTAAGGAATCATTTTACTTCTCATGTGCTCAGTTAGTGAATGTTGGAAATGGAAACTTGTAAATCCTGTTAAGGCAGAGAAGAGACTTACGCGAAAAACCTCAGAAAATGTTGTGGCGCCAGCATTGACAAGACGGGATCCAGCATAGAAACAGGCAGCATAGACTGCGTAGAGCAAGAAGAAAGATAGTCCAAATCCTATCCCACTTACCAACCCTTGCCTCATACCTGTCTTCAAGGGACCTTTACAAGCCTGTTGGTAAAGTCCGGTCACTTTCGCTTCGGAACAGAAAGATGCAACCGTTCTAATGTTCCGTACTGCATCATTTGCAACTTGACTTGCTTCCTCATACATTTTCTGTAACCATCTAAACTTAATTACTGAGATTGCGTGTCTATTTGCATGATATGTAGAATAATCTTACAGATTGACTAACCTTTGCATCTGCGCTGAAACCTTTCATGAATTTTTGTTGAATAAATCCATTAACTCCTAGAAGAGGTAGCACGGCAAGCATGATGAAAGCCAGTTGCCAACATGCTTGAAAGGCAATAAACAAAGCAACAACTGCAGTTCCAAGATTTTGAACTAGCATACCAAGTGCGTCTCCAACCAGACCTTTCACCATAGCTGCATCTGCGGAAAGTCTTGCACCAATTGCACCACTTGAATGTTCAGGTTGATCAAACCAGCCTACTTCCATATAAATCACTTTCTCAAAGCACATTGATCGAATCCTTTTTATCAATTTACAACCAGCCACTGCAAAAAAACAGTGCTTTACGGGCTGAATAAATAAAGATATCGCGCCGATACCAACGAACATTAATGCCCAAAATTCCGAATCCTTTTTGAGTTTATTTGGTGGCTCAAAAAATGTTTTGATCATAGAAGAGACCAGTATTCCGAAAACAGGTAATATTGCACCAGCCACTATTGCAGCCAATGCAGCTAGCACTAACACTGGGATCTCTGGTTTGTTAAGATAGGCTAGGCGAAAAAGTGGGACTTCTGGAAGTGGTTCGGATGGCTCTGAATCAAGAATATAGGGTTCTGCTGTTGCTGTATCTGGAAGATCAATTCCAGTGGGCACACCAAATGCAGCTGAGAATGAGTGACGACTACTGTGTTCAAGGGATGAGCCTCGACTTATTGATCGTCGGAAAGATGAGCGTTTACTTAAATGTCTATCAGAATCTGCTAAGCTTTCTGGCCCATCTGGATTATTTAGAACATCATTATTTTGTGCTGTCCTCGTTTCCTGCAATCTTATAAGCTGATAATATGCTCCCTCAGGATCTTTGGTCAGCTCCTTGTGGGAACCTGGTCAGTTAATGTGAATCAGGATGCAGTAATCTATGAGTGTGAGAGACAGAGAGGGAGGGAAACACTTTTTTGTCATTCTAAAATAAGGAATACTTATTAATCAACAAAGTGAAATAATCAAGAACAATTTGTTTTCCACTACATTATACATTAATCAAATTTGGTAACCAATTAAGAGAGAGCAATGTGAGCAAAAGCAGTACCTTTTTCAACAATTTTCCCATGGTGAAGAACGGCAATTGCATCAGCATTCCTTACTGTACTCAAGCGATGAGCTACAACAACTGTGGTTCGGTTGATCATAATCCTGTCTAATGCCTCTTGCACAATTCTTTCAGATTCTGTATCAAGAGCACTTGTGGCTTCATCTAGAAGGAGTATTCTTGGATCTTTTAGAATTGCTCTAGCAATAGCAATTCTCTGTTTTTGGCCGCCAGATAGCTGAGTGCCATTCTCCCCAACCATCGTGTCAAGTCCCTGAAAGCATCTACTCTTGTTAGTTAACAATGATAAATCACCCAAGCACCCAGGTTTGTTGTCTTATTAAGTCTGAAAGCCACACACACAATGGCTCTCCTGATATTATATTAACTTAAAAGCTTTCTTGGAATAAAAATTCCAAATAAAAGAAAACAAATTTTAATTGCATCTCTATTTAAACCTGAGGAAGTTTATCTATGAACTTGGCAGCATTGGCAAGTTCAGAAGCAGTTTTGATTTCTTCACTAGTTGCACCATCCTTCCCATAGGCAATATTATCTTTAATGCTACAAGCAAACAACACAGGTTCTTGGCTGACCAGGCCAATTTTCTGTCTAATCCATTTGAGCTGGAACTCTTTGAGGTTAACGCCGTCTATTAGAACTTCGCCGGCGTGCGGGTCGTAAAACCTCTCAATCAAACCAATAATTGTAGATTTCCCACTTCCACTCTTCCCAACCAAAGCTGCAGTTGTACCGGGAGGTATTGCGAGAGAGAAGCCATTGAATATTTGCTCATCGGGTCTTGCTGGATAACTGAAATGAATATCCTTCAGTTCTATATCTCCCTGAATATCATCTAGTGTCCGTCCGTTGCTGTTGTAAGAATCTATTTGTGACTTTCTATCAATTACCTCGAACAACTTAAACGCTGCAGCTCTCCCAGCAGAAAATGCACTTAAGCAAGAAGATGACTGTCCTAGAGACCTGACAAACAAATAAATCAAAATGATTTAAGAAATAAAGTAAAATGTTCTTAACACAACTCAAGAGAGATTGATCTTTCAGAAAAATGAAAAAGATGCAGACTGCAACTTACATGGAGCCGGTCAACACTGCAAAATTTACATTTACAACATCTCCTCCATTATATCCATCATTCAGAATCATTTTAGCACCAAACCATACAGCCAAAGCGTAAGTGGAGAATACAATAAATGCAACCACACCAAAACCGACTCCTATAGCCAAGCCCTCTTGCACTCCAGTTTTGACAGCTTCGGTCAAAGACTTGTTGTATTGAACCACAGCTTGCTTCTCCCCTGTAAATGATACAACCTGCGTTGGAAATGGCCATCATGATCATGATTCTGAAATGAAGTGGCAAAGAAACTATTTCTTATCCAACTGCGCATACCGTTCTGATGGAACCAATTGACTGGTCCACGATATTTGCTGCATGTGAATAAGCAGTTTGCCCACGGGATGCCATCTTTGACACAGTAATGGCCATGACGGCACCAGATAGGACGAGAAGGGGAATGGAAGATGCCATGACAAGGGTAAGTTTCCATCCCTTAATAAAGGCTATGACAAAACCTGCAGTGAATGTTGTAAATAGCTGCAAGAACTTTCCCACCTGCAACAAAAATTAACAAGTAAGATGATACATCAGATTCTATTTACTAGCATATTTCTAAGAAAATATATGTCAATACCTTCTCACCCATGGCATCTTGAATTAGAATAGTGTCACCCGACATCCTCCCAATAATTTCTCCTGTGTGAGTTTCGTTATCGAAGAAGCCGATTTCTTGCCTGAGAATGGCTCCCAAGTACAAATTTCTTATTCGCGCAGCCTGTCTCTCCCCGGTGACCATCCAACAAGATACCTCTGGTACAAATCAAACTCAGGTATTTCAGTTCTCAATTTAGCTCTAAGCCTCTAACAACTTTTTTAAGGATTAAGCCATGACTGGTGAATAATAATGTGGACTTACGAAGGAGTGCTGCAACCATGGCACCCAGTCCCAAGTAAACAAACTTCAGAGCTACCTGAGGATATGGAAAATATGGATGAGTTACAACTAATAATGGATTCCATAACAGGATAGGATTACATAGCGATCATCTTCCTTGAGGAGATTACCAGGCAATAGGTAAAGTTGGGTAGTATTACCAGGCAATAGGTAAAAGCAGATAGTATTAGCAAGAGCAAGTCCCTTGAAAATCCAACCAATCCAAATCACAAGTAGTGGTTAATATACCTTGCAACAAAATTTTCTACACAGAATACTCACCCTCATGTTGCAGAATGGTAGTGTGGAAGTAAGTTCAAGTTAAAGAACTTAAATATATACTGCAATTTCATATGTATCAGATGATGCATCGATATGGATGAGTTGTGTTGTTAGCAGAATATAGTTGCTATACCTGGGAAACTTCATGAGTCACTTCTTCAGTGTTCGTACTAGTACTTCCAAATGCATTTACTACTTGCCCAAATAGTATCGTCATGATGGGCATGCAGGCTCCATTTCCAATTGCAGCAATGGTGCCGACAAACATTAATAGATAATCTGTGGGGTCAGCAAAGGAGAAAAGCTTGTAATATGGCACTACATTAGTGCTTTCCTTTTTCTCCTTGCTCTTTTCTGCGGCTTGGATCTCTGACTCCACAATTTCTGAATGGCTCGTTGTTGCTGCAGCCTGCTCAAACTTTCTATCTCCTTGCAAACCATTTTCATCAGCCATGTTGTCGCCAATGATTCTTTGTTATAGTTGACACGGGGTGCTTTGGAGAACCTTTATGGTCGGATTACAGCTGCAAGAGAAACAATATCAACTGCCTCAATTGCCAAATTCTTGATAAGAGCTAAAAGATGGATTCATTGCAACAATGCTTTGACAAATCTTTATTTTCTAGAAGCCTATGTCTTCCGAAGCACTATTGAATTTATTGAAAAGAAATGATTTTGATTTGGAAACAAAACGCTGCTGCTTAAATTCTAAAAGTCAGAAAGGGGAATTCTGTGAAGGTTGCCGCTGCTTAAAGCTCAAGCAGACAGGTATTATGAGAGCGGTAAAATAGAATGGAACCAAGCTGATTCTAAATGCCAGAGAACCTCACCTGCCAAAAGATTCAAGGACAACTTTGAGGAAAGGTTTTCAAACGGAACCAAGAGGCAAACCCAAGTAAGAGAAAAGAAAACAACAGTCAAGACCAGGTCGGGTTGCCACAGTCATGATTGATCGGTACAAATTAGTACAATCGCAATTCAACAAATTAGCTAGAATTCATAACCCATGTTGAAGAAGAGAACCTTATTAAGGACTATAAAATGGCAAGGCTGGAAAAACTCCTTGCAGACCTCGAGGCATATATACTGATTCCTGACATGTCAGAAGAACGGAATTAACTAATGACCTCAATTCCCCACTCCCCCCATTAACGACTAGCTAGTAAAGACTAAACTTGGATGCCATACAGCTTGTAGAGAAAACATTAATTCACTAAGAGATGGAACAGAAGAACAACTAACATTGGTGCTAAGGTAAATGAGATCAAAATTGAAAACACGTATCAAAAGTGGAATTTGATGTCATCAATTACCACTTGTTCAACCGATTCAAGGAGTGTGAGCTGCGTTGACACTGCATTTGTGCTTGTCCCCTGCTGTTATATGTATCAACCCCATTAATGCCATCCTTCACTGACTCCACTTTATAAGCAACATGGCCGGCTCTATCAGAATATATATGCCAGGTCTGAGACTACATGGTTAAATTTTAGCCTGCTAGGTTTTCAAGATTGAATGAGTCATTTTCAGTTTTACGAGTAATATATTCAAAGTGTAATATCAGAATTCGATCACATCCTGTGTCACTAGCCATTCTATTCTAGCTTGCTCCATATTTTATCTAAATGCTTCCGATTACATTCGAAAAGATGAGAGCTAGCTACCTGGGGGACCGCAATATATATATATATGTTGATTGCGATCCTCCTACAACCTCACCCGAAACACTATATTTATCTATCTATATAAAGAAAAAGACTAGTTTGGAAATTGTTCTTATCATTGTCCTTCATTGATCATAGCACATGCATATTAGTTGATGCCCTCACTAGTTCAGCCCTATATCCCTACATATTATATATATATATATGATCAATGTAGCACTGCACATGCAGGAGCTAGCTAAGATACAAGAGCAAATGATATTAAGAAAAGTATTAATTAGACAAGAAGACATGGTCTGTGAGGGAAGAGATACGGCAGCGATGAGGCCAGAAGATTCGAAACTGGGATTATTCAACGAATTAGCATATTTTTAATGTCAATGCGGCCAATAGCATTGTTGCATCCCATCATCATCAAAAGATACAGCATCTATAATGAATTCTTAATTTTAATTACCATGGAGTTAAGCAATAAATTTTCAATTCAACTCTTTCTCTGTAGCCTCATTTGCAATAATCTAGAAGCCAGTTTAGAACCTTGGATTAGGACAATATTAAAAAAAAACAGGAAAACAGAAACACTCATCAGGATTAAATGGCAAACTCTTGATGTCTTCAAGTTAATGAGTAGCACATGGAGAGAGTTGCCGGGTTTTGAAGACATATATATGCGGAGCATGTGCCTGAAGAAGCTCAATGAGTTTTTCAGAAAAGGATAAAGAGAACCTGGCAAAGGTTAAGCCAAAAACATTCCCGCATCGGCATATTTTTGTCTTTTGCGTACTACAGAATTAGAAGAGGAATCTGTTTCCATTGTTTACTGACCGTCCGTCCTTCATTATTATTATTAATTAATACGCATGGGAAAGTACTGTACCTTTCTCCACCTTCACATGTTTTTTTTTCTTTTTTCTATTTGTTAATTTATTTTTTGTTTTTTTTTTAGGCTTTACATGTTTTTTTTTTCCAAGATTATTTTTTTTTGTTTTTTTTATTTTTTTTTGTTTTTGTGTTTTTTTTTAAATTATCTTTATCGTTTTTTTTAATATTAAACTGGTTGAAAATTTAGTTCTGTAGTTTTTTTCTTTAAAACATTCTGGATTACTACAATGTTTTTCTAAATGGTTTTTTTTAATTTTTTTTTCAAAATGGTCTTTGTCGATTTTGTTTCGTAGTTTTTTTTCTTTAAAACACTGTAAATTGTTACAATGTTTCCCTATATAGTTTTTGTTTTGCTACAGTGTTTCCCCACTTGTTTTTTTTTTAAATTATCTTTGTCAAATTTTTTTTTATATTGCGCTAGTTGAGAATTCGGTTTTATCTTTCCCCGCATGTTTTTTTTTCATTTTTTTAAATTTCTTTTGTTTTTTTTTCCAAAATTGTCTTCTTTTTTTTTTCATTTTTTTGTGTTTTTTTTTCAAAATTGTTTTTGTTGATTTTATTTTTTTAATATGGAGCTAGTTGAAAATTTAGCTTTATAGTTTTTTTTCTTTAAAACACTGTGGATTGCTACAGTGTTTCCTCACATAGTTTTTTTTTATGATTTTTTTTGTTTTTTTTTCAGAATTGTCTTTGTCGATTTTATTTTTTTGCATATTGAGCTGGTTGAGAATTTAGCTTCGTAGTTTTTTTCTTTAAAACACTGTAGATTGTTACAGTGTTACCCCCACATGATTTTTTTTTGTTATAATTTTTTTCAAAATTGTCTTTATCGATTTTATTATTTTTAATATTGAGCTGATTGAGAATTATAACTGTAGATTTTCTCATGAAACACTATAGATTGCTACAGTGTTTCTCTGCATGATTTTTTTTTCTTTCAGTTTTTTATGTTATGATTTTTTCCAAAATTTTCTTTGTTCATTTTATTTTTTAAATATTAATCTGGTTAAGAATTTAGCTTTGTAGTTTTTTCCTTGAAAACATTGTGGATCGCAACAGTTTTTCTCCATATAATTTTTATTTTATTTTTTCCACAAACCCATGACAATACATAAGCATACCACAAGCCCGCGGCATCGCGCGAGCATGACATCTAGTTCTATTCTTTAAAACACAATGTAAAAATACTATGCAAGTACAGTATATATAGATTTATTACACTATGGATCACACCATATATTTAGAGTGTTTGCACTGTGGATGATACTGGAGCACCATGAGAAACGTTGTGTTTTCTTCCAAAAGTTGTTGGGTCTAGTCGCCAAGGCAAATCCAAGGCTATTGGGTATGGATTGACGACCAGACCCAATGCTATTGGGTATGGATAGGCTACCTGATCTAATGCTATTGGATCTGGCTCAGCTGTTAGATCCAAAACACTTAAAATATTCTCTATACTTCTTATATTTTTTTTTACAGTTGAAAAAAAATATTATTAACTCATTATGGAGCGCGGATCAATATGCTAGTATTAAAATAATTACTTGAAACCTAAGAGTCCTCCAGGGTGGTGGTACTATTTTTTTCAAAATTTAAAAAATATTAAGAGTATGGATATTTTTTTATCTGTGTTATTAAATCCAATCAAGTGGTTTGATTTTGAAATCTGACAATCTGATTTCTTACTTAGCTTAAGTTTCAAATTAAATCGTGTGGGAGCTAATCCAAAGTGAATCATTCAATTTAATAGTTCAAAAACAACTTGGATAACTAGTAAAAATATGACATATCTTTAAAAAAACTTTAAGATAATATATTTTTTAATAGTGAAACGATGCTAGATTGGATTGATCTCAGTCACTCTGCAACCTGGGTTATTGATTTTAATGAGTTTAGTAACTTTATTGTTTTTGTAAATTACTTTTATTTAATTTTACGATAATATTAGATACTTGCAAAATCGAATACCAACCCTAAAAAAACAATGCTAAATGACAGTTTTCCCCCTAGTTTTTTTTTATTTAAATTGTCAACTCTAAACACGCAACCAGCCACCCACCTACGTACATACGTACCCACCCACCCAACCACATATTAGCTTTGTACCTAATACTTAATTAATATACGATTTGGTTACATGGGAAGGTGCATTTTCAATATTATTGAAATAAGCTACAAGTTAAGAAGTCGAATCTTCAGTTGAGATAATCAAGTTAGCTAACTGCCAATTAATGCCTCAGGCTAATTAACTAATTAACTAATATACTAAAAAAGCCCAAGTTGTTCTTTTTCTCTGTTAATTGAATCTTTTATTACCTAATTTCATGGGATATGGTTTGAAATTGTGAAAGAAATATAGATTGAAAAATAAAGGACCAAATTGTAAAACTTGAAACAACATG
>Ga0307511_10008633_pt1 | contig 10188 bp, 16 predicted proteins | sample 13_EM_MG_FD_200266 | JGI IMG/M metagenome (GOLD analysis project Ga0307511, IMG submission 200266) | Populus trichocarpa ectomycorrhiza microbial communities from riparian zone in the Pacific Northwest, United States - 13_EM | ecosystem: Host-associated > Plants > Roots > Unclassified | place... | reverse complement strand
CTCGTTCCTGCTTCTCGTTGCCACCGTCGCGTGCGTCAACGCCGATGAGCTGTCGATCGGCGCCACGGCGCCGAAGTTCGCGCTGGTGAATGCCGTCGACGGCAAGACCGTTGCCTTCAAACCGGGCGACGGCAAAGTCTCGGTGGTCGTCTTCACCTGCAATCAGTGCCCGTATGCGAAGGCCTTCGAGCCGCGCATCATCGAGTTGGCAAAGCAGTATCAGTCGAAGGGCGTTGTGTTCTACGCCATCGATCCGAATGATGAATCGCAGTATTCGGTCGAGTCGCTGGCGGAGATGAAGGCGCGGGCCTCGGAGAAAGGTTATCCGTTCCCCTATCTCAAGGACGGCGACAGCTCGATCGCGCATGCGTATGGCGCGCGCGTGACGCCGCACGTGTACGTGATCGGCGGCGATGGGACGCTGCGTTATCGCGGTTATGTCGACGACAGCGCCAAGCCGGAAGAGCGTAAGACAACCGGTCTTACGAATGCGCTCGATGATCTGCTGGCCGGCAAGCCGGTCGCGAATCAGTCGACGCGCGCCTTTGGTTGCACGATCAAGTGGAAGGCGTAATCCGCCATTGACGGTGGCTCGACGCTGAGCGTCGGGCCACTGTGTATCCATGACCGTTGCCTTAGGGTTTCGCGCGAAGACCGGCCGCGCCATTTGCGTGGCCCTTGCCGAACCGGCGCGTGCGCCCGAATTCGTCTGGCGCGGCGACGTGTCGCTCGTTGATCCCAAGGCTCCCGAGACGGGCCAGCCGCATCATGAGGTCATGGAGCTTCCGTGGGAAGAAGCGCTTGTCGCTGTACAGCCGCTGGTCAAACGCCTTGAAGTCGTCGCAAGAGATACGATTGCTTCACTGATGCGCAAGTTTTCCGGCGTTTGCGCCATAGGGATCGTCGGCTCTCCCTATCGATCGCTGACAAAGCTCGGCAATTTCCACATACTGGCACATGCCGCCGAGGGGATTTTGTTTAGGCGCGTGCTCGAATTTGGCGGCGGAACATCACAAGATTCCTTTCCGCGCCTTTTCGGAACAGCAATTATCCAGCGCATCAAGGACGGAACTGAGAAACGAAGAATCCCATTTGAAGTTGCTTGGCAAACAGGCCGGTTCCCCATGGAGAGCAGACGAACGCGCTGCCGCTACGGCTGCGTGGCTGGCTCTCATTAATCACTAGGCAAGGAGCCCATATGGCCACTCCTCCACAAACCGAATGCAAACAAATCCATCCGTCGCTGGCGGTCCCCGACATCCAGGCCGCCATCGACTTCTACACGCAGAAACTCGGCTTCTGGATGAGTTTCACCTGGGGCGAGCCGCCCACAATCGCCGGCATCAACCTCGGCGATGTGCAGATGTTTCTGGAGAAGGGTGCGCCCAATCCCAATGGCGCCGCCGTCTATTTCGTCGTTGGCAATGCCGACGAGCTCTTCGACTTCCAGCGCGCCAACGGCATCGAGATTCTGCTGCCTCCGGACGACCGTCACTATGGACTCCGCGACTACAGAATCCGCGATCTGTATGGCTACGAGCTCGCATTCGGACATCAGCTCCACAATGCCGGTCCCGCCATCGAGATCGAACGAGTGGATGTCCCCGTCCGCCTGGAGAAACGCCTAGCCGCCCTGCTCCACGATCTGGCAGAGCACAAGCACATGACCATCAATAGTTGCCTCGAGGAGACGCTGCTGCATACACTCGACGGCGTCGGCCCCCACACCGATGGCGACCTCAAATACATCGAAAAACTGAAAGAAAAACACGGCATCGATTACGACAGCCACGGAAGCTATCGGTTCGTCGAGAAGTTGTAAACTGTCCGAAATCTGAGGAGGTACTCATGCGACGTCTGGTCATCGTCTTCTTCGCAACAGCTCTATTGTTTGTAGGCCTGTCAATGCAGGGAAAAACAGGATTCTCAGGAACCTACTCCGTCAACGGCACGAATCCAGGCGTAGGCGCCTACAAAGGCACGCTGACCATCACCCCCAAAGGCGATGTGTACGACGTGCAGTGGTGGATTGCTAAGGAGCACTACACCGGTGTCGGAATCGTGGTGAACGATACCCTGTCAGTCTCCTACACCGGCGGCGATCGCACCTGGAACGGAGTAGCCGCCTACCGCCAGCGTTCCGACGGCACCCTCGACGGCCGCTGGGCGGTGCAGGGCGGGGCAACTGTTCTGGGGACTGAAACGGCGACGCGGAAGTAGACCATCGACGAGCGGCCGCTTCCATTCATTATCGGGATGGAGTCTTGATGCAGGAATCGGCGGGATGTGGCCTCAGGCGCATCCACACGACATCGTCGTTAGCGGCGCGGCATTCTTCCAGAGGTAGGGAATCACGTTCGGCGAGACACCCCTATCTTAGGGAGGATCTATGACTTGGAAAGAGAGGTTACTTGAGGCAGTTGTGGCTTTCGCGGCGGTTGCTGCTCTCTTTGTTTCTACGTGTGCAAACATGAAGGCAGATCACGCGCACGACGACAGCGAGTCCGCACAGGCTTTGAGCGGCGCATATTCTTCGTTTGCCGAAATGAACAAACTTCAAATCGAGCACCCCGAGGTTAGTCATTTGCTTACTAACGCCGACGAATATTGTGCGACGGTAAAGCTCGTTCACGGCATCGATCGGCGCTGCAAACGATCAAGGCCGTGCTCGCCTCCGTCTCCAGGAAGATGGCATGGCGTACTTCGTTTTTTCTGAATACGATCGACTGATATCCGCTGCGAGTCTAGCGAGTGAAATGAGACAACGGCGCCGAGATAGATTTCTTGCTGACACGCTGGCGTTTTACAGCAAGAAACTATTGCGCAATCCTCGGTTGCTATCCTATTGGCGAGATCTCGGCGCGTCGAAGTATTTCGACGAGGGAACCGTCGACTACTACAACAGAAACGTCCTTCATGACGATAACAAACCCGTAACCCTAATTTACGATCCAGTTGGACCATTTTGCGCCACGATTCCTCCGGCGTCGGCAGCCGTGCCGACCGCCGCGAAGCCATAGCCGAAGTGACGTTCATTCCGCCCGACTCTTCACAGGAGCTGGTAGACCGCAATTCGCAACGGGCACTGAAAATCTTGGGAATCTTCTGCGGCGCCCCCACAGCAAAGACAGTTTCGCGCGAAAACGAATTCGCCAGCTACTGTGCACGAACGGCTTCCTGAATCGCCGTCAGCATGCGCGCCATTGCCTGGTCGAGTGACTCCGCTGCGCTATCGTCGACGCGGTCATCGAGCCCCTCATCGTGCATCGGATGCATGACGCCGGCAGCGTTGATATCGAGCGATGGATCGGACATGCCCAACGCCTTGAGACATTGATCGAGACGTGCGCGCAACATCCACTCGTCTGCTCCATCGCAGGCGACGTGGAGGAGGTGGAAGAGCACCTTCTGCATCGGCGTCTCTGCGATCTGTTCTATGCCGCCGTGATACCAGGCCACGACATCGCCGAGGGGCAAGACCGATGTTGAGCCGGCGAGGAATGACGATGCATCGAAGGAGAGGTCACTCACGCGGTACTCGGCGCCTGTGATCGTGATCGCGCCTCCGAACGAGCCGGGAACGGCGATGTTGAGCAGCAGGAAGACGTCGTGGAAGAACAGCTCGACGAATGATGGGACATCGCGCGGCGTTAGTTGTCCGCTGTCGTCGATCGCCCGTACGTCGATTTGCACGATCTCGTCGTTGGATGTCAGCGGCGTCCAGTCGGCTTGAACGCGGACGATGCCGGATGGGGCGGTGTAGGTACGCTGTGCGAGACAAGTCATTGCGCTGCGCCACAGCTCCTTCGCAGCACCCACATCACGCGCGTGGCGCGCAACCTCGGCGGTGAATCTGTATTCGTTCATAGTCGTTGCCTCCGCGACGAGAGTGGCACTGGATCAGACTCTTCTCGGACTCCAACCACCTGCTGTTCGTTTCGCCGAGGCCTGGCCTCGGCGGGCATCGCTGAACCCTGCCCATCTCTCCACAAACCGTGGATGCCTCAGCCTAGCCGAACAGCCGGCGCAGGGAACGTTCGCCGCTGGCGGAAATGATGACGGCGCGGCTGTCCAGCTCGCGGCGCGCCCAGCGCAGGGCGAAGATGCGGTCGAGGATTGCGGCGCCGAGTGAGCCGCCGAGGTGGTGACGGCGCTCGCTCCAGTCGAGACAGGTGCGGCAGAGAGGGCGGCGCGATCGTGACAGCGCATCGATGTCGATTTCGAATCGTGCGAAGAAGGACTCAGCTTCGGGCAGAAGTTCGCAGCCATCGCGGCCGCCGAGGAGATTGAGATCGTGCAGACGATCGAGCAGCCAAACGCCGCGCTCGCCGGCGAGATGGTCGTAGCAGACACGCGCCACGCGCAGCGCAGGATCGGCGGGACCGACGCGCTGCCGCGGTCCGCGGCGCGAGGCAATCCCCATCAGCCCTTCGAGCATCGAGGCGATCTCGGCATCGAAGAGGCGGAAGTAGCGATGCCTCCCCTGCTTCTCGATGGCCAGGATCTGCGCGGCGGCGAGCTTGGCCAGGTGCGCGCTAGCCGTCGACGCGGCAATGCCTGCTTCCAGCGCGAGCTCGGTCGCCGTCAGCGCCGTTCCGCTCATGACCGCGGTCAGCATCCGCGCCCGCGCCGGATCGCCGATCAGCGCCGCCATTCCGGCCAGATCAACTTCGTCGCGCATCGCGCATCCACTCCTCGGACACCACGCGGCCGCGCTCGAAGTCATCGACGACCAGGATCAGGTTGTGATCGTGATCGCTGTACTGCACTTCGATGTTGACGCCGGCCTCGGCCATCCGCCGCGCTATCTTGCCGAGCTGGCCGGGCTCGTCCTGACGCAGCTTCTGAATGAGAACGTCACTGTCACGAATGACCCGGATTCCTGCAGCATCGAGAGCTGTGCGTGCAGCAGGAGCATCCTCGACCAGAAAATGCGCGATGCCGACGCCATTCGCGACGAAGACTCCGCCGCCTTCGACACTCACGCCTGCCGCACTGAGGGCTTCGCCCATCTCGGCCAGCGCACCGGGACGGTTGTCGAGTGCGATCGAGAGATCCTTCAAGCACGCACCTCGGGACGATGATGAATCGGGACGCTGCAGGAGTTGGCGATGAAGCAGAGCGCGTGGGCCCGCTCGTGAAGTTTGGTGGCGCGGTCTATGTGCGCTGGGTCGGCGATGGTGACGACTGGGTGCAGCACGACCTCCTCGAATCGCCCACCACCCACGCGATCCTCTTTCATCGTCGCCGTCGCCGCATCCTCGTAGGTCAGCACGCGGATGCCGTACTTCGCACAGAGGGCGAGGTAGGTGAGCATGTGGCAGGCGGAGATCGAAGCGAGAAAAAGGTCTTCCGGATTGAGCTTGTCCGCCTCGCCGCGAAAGGCGGCATCAGCCGTTCCATGCAGATCGGGCTTGCCTTCGATGAGGACGCGATACTGCCGGCCGTATCCGGCGTAGGTCGCCGTTCCGTGCCCGAGGTTGCCATCCCAGATGAGGTGTGCGTTGTAGTGATGTTCGCCGTTCTTCATGCGTGCATCCTACCGAGGATCGCGCGGCGACACTTCGATGGGGGACGAAGTGTCAGGCGCTTCGGCGCACGCGGACCTTCGAGTCGCTCACGACAACGAAGCAAGCCGGCCATGACTCGACGTCCTCGGTCACAAATATCTCACGGACTTTGGCGATGACGGCGCGCCGGCCGGGCCGCTTCAAACGCATCAGGACAAATCCAGAGTGTTCTCCACGGGTAAACATGCGCGTATCGCCGAACCGGATGTCTTGCGTGATGAGTAGCCTGCCCTCGGCCTGGGCGGCGGCCCACACATCATCGTCGGGACGTCCGGAGAGGCCTTTAGAGCCAACGTCTTCCGCGTCGTGACCGAGGGCTCGAAGTTCCAAGACCAGTTCGGCGGGGAGGTTCTCATCGAGCAAGACGCGCATTCAGATCTGGAACGCCGGGCACAGGAAGGTCTTCTTCCGCCGACGTTGCAGCGAATGCTATGACAGCTCTGAGATCGTCGCTGGTCATGGCCGGAAAACTGTTGAGGATCTCGCTATCGCTGCTGCCTTCGGCCAGGCTGGCCAGAATGGTCCGCAAGAGGACGCGGGTGCCGCGGATCACCGGCTCGCCGCCGCAGATCTGAGGATCTCGAATGATGTGTTCCTGATAGTTCATGAGGAGCTCTCGTCGATACGCGCCAGCAGCGCCCGCCCTGCCTCTTCGAGAAAGGCGATTGCCTGTTCGCAGGAGACGCTTGGAAAGTTATCGAGAAACTCTTCGATCGTCTCGCCGCCTTCGAGGTAGTCGAGCAGGGCCTGCGCTGGCACGCGCGTACCTACGAAAACGGGAGTACCGCTGACGATCTCAGGGTCGGAGTGCACGATTTGATTCGGGTTCATGGTTCACCTTCAGATGGAGGGAGGCGTTCGTTTGTTGAGTTTAAACTCAACTCTGGCTTGATTTGTTGATTTATTGCGCAACTACCACTGGATGCCTGCCAACTAAGTAACTTATGTGAGTCATGATACCGCGTCAGCGGCATGCAGGCAGATCTCCTAGGTACTCGGGTCACAGCAGCGATCGACGGCAGCGGAAAACCGCGAGCCCAGATCATCGCGGAAACAGGAATCTCGAAGTCTGAGCTGAGCCGCCTCGAGAACGGCCATTCCGTCAATCCGGGCCGCGAAGTTCTGGCCAGCCTGGCCGAGGCCACCGGAACGACCGTTGGTTACCTTCACGGCGATCCCGTCGTGCTTCCGCCTGAAGACCGCGAAGAACTCGAACGTCACCGGAACTGGATCGACAGCAAGCTGCCGAAGATCGATGCGCGCGCCGAGCCGAATGCGGTTCTTGTCGTATCAGCCGTCGATGACCATGAGCCGGGCCAGATGATCGCGGACCGGCCGCAGGTGACCCTCGATGTCCCCAACGTGCTCAAGCGACGCAACGTGCAGCACATCCTGCGCGCCCGCGGCGATTCGATGTCCGGCGTGGGCATCATGAACAAGGACACGCTCTACGCGATCGCTGCCCCGAGGATGCCGCCCATCGAAAAAATCATCGCATGCCGGCTCGACGGAAAGATCTACGTGAAGCGCGTCGGCATGGAGCACAGCCGGTACCTGCTGATCAGCGAAAACCCGCGATACCAGCCGATCGAGTTCGATCCGAAATCGCCCGATTTCGAGATGATCGGAGTCGTGATCGGCCGTGTTGGCGCAGTCGACTAAATCGCCAGATCCGCGTCTCTTGGCCATGCGAGCGCCGCAGCCAGGCCGGGCAGCGCGACGGCTAACTCCTCCGAATGCGCTGACGCGACGTCCTCCAGCTCGCGCGTCAGCACGGTATCGATAGAGGTGCCATCGCGACGCGCCAGTTCGCGAAGCACATCGCGCTGATACCGCGGCACGCGCGCCCGCAGCTCGACGAGACGGATCGCCTCCGGGATCAGCCGCGGCGCGTCGTCGCCGAGCGCCTCTTCGATCACCGGCTGATCCCACAACCGCATGGCCGTAGCGATCATCTCCTCCTTCGTCACCCGCGTCCCGACGCGCGTCGAAACCGCTACAATCGCCCCATCCGCAATGTCCCGTTTCAGCTCCTGCAACGTCATCCCCAACCGCTCCGCCGCCGTCATGAGCGGCAGGTTGGGACGAGGCGTAAGAAAGATGCGGCGGATGTCGTACGGGTCGGGTGGGGTCATCGTGCGCCTCCTTCAATGGTACGTGATAGCGTATCACTATCGAACCGCGATTACAAGCGAGATCTCGTCGTGACGATCAAGACGCAGCCCGAGGGCGTGGTCTTCGGTCAACGCCTCCGCGAGCTACGACTCGCCCGTGATCTCTCTCAGTACGCGCTGGCCGATCTCTGCGGGTCGCATAAGCCATTCATCAGCGAGCTTGAACGCGGCGTGAAGGTGCCGAGCCTCACGATGGTCCTGCGTCTTGCGCAGGCGCTCCAATGTCGCGTGTACGACTTGGTGAAGGTGTTCGATCAACCTCGACGGCAAGCATCGTCCTGAGTCGACATCGAGTGTACCTATCGAGATCGCGGTCGGGGCGTTAACCTCACGCATCTCGCGGAGCGCATGACATGGAGCAGCCGGCGCCTGCTCGCCGGCGGCCTGATCTAGGGTCGCCGCGCGGGTGCGTACTCACCTAAAACCATGTTTTGCAACCAATGGCGTTCGAAACCCTCTACTGACCTCGGTGTTAACGCCACCTTTTAAAAAAACTTTCTGCTCGTCGGGTAGGGAAATCCCCCCGCTCGTCACTCCATAGGTAAGCAGACACAACTGACGCCGCGGGGCGCACGCATACGGACTTGCTGGTTCGTCTACCGAAGATCGACTGGCTGCATCGGTTATTTCTAGAAAAGGAGAATGAGTCATGGGAATGGAACAAGGGCCAAAATCTCCGACCAAATGCCCGTTTTGCAAAGGAACCGGCAAAAAAGACGGGCATGACTGCCAAGAATGTAATGGTTCGGGCGTTCGAAAATAGCGTCGGGGGGCTTCTCTGTCGTGACAGTTCTCCGAACCCGCGACTCTGGCGAACACTTAAGAAGCTCGCAGATAACAGCAACTGAGAAATGTCACGGTCTCTACGATATCCAACCTCTCAATAAGTCGAGATATTGGGCCATGTCGGAACGTAGACGTGACAGCTGCGGCAAGACGAAGTCGCCATCTGGCGGTAAAGCGTGCGCGAAGGGGCACTTCACGTGCAGGATTGCGCACATGCCCACGAGCACTCTAACCCTGCGGCCCTAAGGTAACGGTCCTCGAGGTACTCCCCGTTCACGAGCCTGACTTGGGCCCTCCGATTCGACGCTGCAAGGCATCGCAGCAAGAACATGCGTCGAGACGGCAAAAGTGCCCTGTTGCGATGACTGTGGTCAGACTACATTGAGATCGGAGGTTCGGAGCTATGAGCCAATTAGAAAAAGAAATAGAGCTGCTTGAGCGATACTATGAGGAATACAAGGAGCACGCGCTGGAACCAGATTCCGAACGCAAGCGCCAGATTTACGCCAAACAGATCGATCTCGTCCGCTCACTATCTCCTGACGGCGATGTTTGGCGCTTTCATACAGCAAACCTCTACCATCAACTTGCGATTATCAGATATGCCGACAAGAAGGTAAAAGAAGCGTTTGAGCTTGTAGAGAAAGCGATAGCCGCTTACGACACCGCTCGACATCGCATGCTGAAAGCCAAGCTATGTAATGCCCTCGGCCAACATCAGCAAGCGATCGCCGAGCTAGATTACATCTGCACCAACTTTCGTGAAAGCAACTTATACCTCGATGCCAGACAACTGAAGGACGAGATCGAAATCAAAGCCAAGGGAGCATGCTTTATTGCCACCGCCGCCTACGGTTCACCACTTTCAACGGAAGTAGTCATGCTGAGTCGATTTCGCGATGAGGTTTTGCTTCCGAGCAGACTTGGCGCGCTTGCCGTCGCTTTCTATTATAGAGTTTCGCCGCCGATAGCCTCGTTTATTGCAAAGGGCGAATTCTTAAGAGCGGCCACGCGAGGTGTGCTTCTAGTTCCGCTGCTGCGGTTGCTGAAACTCACTCGCCACTAGAGAAAAGTTTTGCAAGCCCGCGCCGTGCATCGCCGCGATGCTAACTATAGATCGACCAATGCATCGGAACGATGTGCTCGCAACGTCAAGAACGAGTCAAATGAACATAACCGTTCCAGAGTCCTCACTCTTTTTGTTGCTATTGGCCGCGAATGTAGACGCTGAACTCACCGAAGGTGAACTAACTGAGTCGGAGGAAGCTCTCATCCTACGGTGCGCAAATAAGTGGCAGTTCTATGACGACTTCTACTCGCAGAGCGAGCTGGAGGCGGCGATTCAAAAGTACCAAGAGCTAAAGCAGGCTTCCGACGACTACGATTGGTTCATCGAGCAGTGCGCCGGGCCATTGCTGACGTCTCCGCCTCACCGTGATATGACGTATTATCTCTGCGTCCAAATACTCTTTCTCGGTGGCCGAATCGCAAAAGACTCTAGAGAGGACGACCTCATCGGTAAGCTCGAGCGCATTTTGGACGTCAGCCCGGCCGTCGCAGACTTTATCTTCGGCTTGGAGATCATGAAGACGGTTCTTGGCTCATAGAGTCGGACGACCCCAAGTAATGGATGAACCGTCATCCGCTTGCCTGCAGAC
>Ga0307511_10008631_pt1 | contig 10188 bp, 7 predicted proteins | sample 13_EM_MG_FD_200266 | JGI IMG/M metagenome (GOLD analysis project Ga0307511, IMG submission 200266) | Populus trichocarpa ectomycorrhiza microbial communities from riparian zone in the Pacific Northwest, United States - 13_EM | ecosystem: Host-associated > Plants > Roots > Unclassified | place... | reverse complement strand
TATGTGCCCTGAAAATTACCCTGAAGATTATATGTTTTTTGCAAGAAATATTATGCTCAAATATGCTTCTCCCTTTTTGCTTGATTGTCTTCTGTGTCTCATATGCATGATCGTGGCTGGCTGGCCCTTGAGGCTTTGGGTGACATAGCATTTTTAGAGGTCACATTGAAATTCATTTGGCATTGATATAAGGATTACTTTTGGTCTTGCTGTAGTAATGTAGGTAATGTGGGGGGTTTTTTGAGTTAATTGTTTGATTTATTTAAATCTACAAAATGGCAACATATGTAATGCTTAATGTTATATTTTGTGATGAATTTCCAGTCCAACATGGTCCATGGCTACACTATGGAATGTGTAATGGGCTCAAACCCGTGTATTGATAATATTATCTGCTCTTGCTTCTTAATTGAGCTGATACCTTTATTTTATGCGTGTAGTTCCAAATGAACATTGCTGGTGTGCTGTGTAATGTTATATGAATCGGGAAATGATTGTCTGTTGAATGGTGACTGTTTTGTCTTTAATTTGTTTCTATTGATGGTTTATTCTTTTTTTCAGGGATTATCATCCGGAAAATGTCCTTTCATCAATGGAGACCATCATGTCCCTTGTCTTAGAAGAAAGTGAAGATATCTCAGTGGAATTACTGTCACCCCTTTTAGCTAGTGTGAAAAAGGGTGATGAGGTGAACTATCTTTATCAGTTCATGGCACAAGCACTCTGTTTATTTCCATCAGTTTCCGTGAATGAACTAACCGCTTTTACTGTTTTGCAGGAAGCTCTACCTGTTGCCCAAAAGTTGGGAGAGAAAGTACTTGAAACCTGTGCTACGAAGGTTAAACCTTACTTGATACAGGCTGTGAAATCTTTGGGTGTATCTTTAGATGACTACAGTGACATTGTTGGTTCAATGTGCCAAGAAATCTCTGGTTCCATTGAGCAGAAAGATGTCCATGCTGGTGATGAAAATAAGGTAAGCTTGTTGTGCTGCTAAAGATAACATTGTAGTTATGGTGCTGATTTAACCACTCATTTAATGGTGTATCTTGTGCTGCCGTCATTAAGCTGTATTTTATATATCTAGTGGCATTGCTGTTTATTTTCTACAGATGATTCAATGAAGATTCTCAACCGATTTTTGCCACTTCATTCCTTATTACTGAATTTGAATTGATTGAATTGGCACATCATTTATCGAGTATTTTAGATATCCCAATATTCATTGTTGCACCACATAAGTCAAACCCCTACTATTAGTGTTGATGAGAAGTCTTTTGATAAGTGCCTGGCATAAAGTTTTTGTTTTGTGTATTGCCTTGTATTTAAGATTGCTATTGCTGAAAAACCACGATCTCAAGTAGATTGGTTCCATCCTGACTGCTGCTGTGCTAGTACGGAATTGCATCCTTCAAGCAATAGGCCCATCTGTGACTTTGTGTATGTTGGGTCTAATAAAAATTTGATTTGGAAGTTTTTTGGTTTTTTATTCTGATTTTTTTGTCAACAGTTTATTGTGCATCGAATCTAATCGAAACTGGTGACTAAGTGGTATTTGGTTGATACTGGCAGTTGTTTACTGGCTCAATATTTTTTCTTATGGTCCAAATTCGATTTCTCATAACATGCCCTTGACTTGTTGCAGGCTGAAGAGAGCAAGCCAGCTGGGACATTGTCAGCTACTGCTGCTCAGGCATGGCACCTTCCCTTCTAATTTTTTTTTTTTTTTGAATTTATATTTATTTTTGGGTTTTTGTTTTTCTCCAGGTTGATGAAGAGGAAACAACAGAAGTGGCCACTCCTATACAAGCTGATCCTGCAAATGAAAAATCTCCAAAGTCAGCTGTGAGCAATGGTGTCGCTCAGACTGGGGAAGATGACTCCTTGGCAGATTCCTATTCCTTGAAGAAGCAGGAGGATAATCATACTGATCAGTTGAAAAGCATTGATATGCCAGGTAATGGTGAACCTGTCATTTCAGATGCTGAAAAGGTAGTAAACACAGAAAGTGAGGCAGAGCAGACAAGCAAGAAGAGTGCTGAGAAGTCTCCAACGAAATTGACGGAGCCTTCAGAGAGTTTTCCTGCTGTCCCTGAGAAGGAAGCTGAGGAATTGCCAGATGATAAAATTCACGGCGAGGATATTCCCAGTTCTCATAAAGATCAATCTGTTGAAGAAGCAATATCTTCTGAGAATATAAAAGAAACTGTCACTCAGCCCTCCTCACCTAAGGCATCAGAGGGTGAGTCTGTACCTGTCGCTTCCCCATCTGTTGGCGAAAGCCCTCCTGATGAAAGTGTTTCCAAAAAGGGTGGACGATCAAAGAAAAAGGAGAGCTTGAACAAACATTCTGCACCTTCTTCTGATGATGTTCCAAAAAAGGTATCCGATGGAACAAGTGATTCAGAATTAAAATCGCATAAACACTCTGGAAAGAAGGCATTTGCTGGGACTTCCTGTGAGGATAAGACACCAATGATGACAGATGCATCCAAGAAGGAAAGCAACACCACTAGTGAACCAGAGGCAAAATCGCTGAAGCAATCATCAAAAGAGGTGGACACATCGAAGAAGGAAAGCGACACCGCTAGTGAACAAGAGGCAAAACCACCGAAGCAGTCATCTAAAAAGTTAGACGCATCCAAGAGGGAAAGTGACACCACTGGTGAACCAGAGGTGAAACCGTCAAAGCAGTCATCTAAAAAGGTGGATGCATCCAGGAAGGAAAGCAATACCACTGGTGAATCGGAGGCAAAACCGCTGAAGCAGTCATCTAAAAAAGTGGATGGAAGTAGCAGCAATGATGGGTTGTCTTTAAAGCAATCTGAGGATAAGAAGCGTCAGAGTCGTGGAAAAGCAGCTTCAGAAAAGCATGCGACCAAAAGCTCAACTAAAGATGATGACAAAGTACTTGCTTTCTTTGCCATTACTTGTGATTTTACTGTTTATTTGCTAAGTCCATTAATTAATAAGTTTTTTGTTGTTGTTATCATGATTTATTTAGGAAAAGACCCCTTCAACCAAGTCAGCTGCAAAATCAGCAAAAGAGGAACATCACTTAGAGGAGACCCCCGTGACAAGTACCAAGAGGAAGCGTGGTGATGAAAAAGTATGTGTTCTTTATACCTCCAGTCATACATATCTGCAACAATTGATTCTTATTTGGTATTTCAGTTTGTAGCTTATCAGGTATGAGTGGTTTACTTACTGAACCATAGATAGACAGTACTGATGTGATGCTCATTTAAAATGTTTTTGTTTTACCAAATTTACAATTTTATAGCATCTAATTGTCAAATGGAAACATTGGAATTTTTTGGTTAAATTTCCACGATACTTCCAAATGGTTATTTTATATGTTAAATCACACACTATGTTCCTTGTCCTGTCCCCTATATTATTCTTTAACGTTCTGCTTTCTAGTATTACAATGTATGGTTGAATAAATACATATATCAGCCGTATAACATGTGTTTGTTTTTTTGGGTTCTGTAGCCTCTGAATTTAAAATACCTTTGTGTATGCTACTTTGGCCTGGAGACTTGTTCTTTAGGATCATTTCCTAATTAAGTGATAATTGTGGCAGGGATCTGATATTAAAGAATTTGATGAAAATGTGGTTGGTTCAAAGGTTAAAGTATGGTGGCCAAAAGATCGCCAGTGAGTTCTCACCTCTTCTTGATTTTTTAGTAATGCTTTCATTAGTTATTGTTGAAGGCTGATGTTTGTACTATTATTGAACTGGTACTTGTGTATATGTGCGTGTGTGTACTTAAGAGCCATTCTTTCAAAATTGTGATATGATCGTTATTTCAACCTGGTTGTTTTTCTTCATATTATAGCATTTATCTTAATGCATTTGAATTGAAGTTCAGGCTACCCAATGTTATTTTTTGTGCCAAGCAATTTTCTCCAATCATGGGCATCCCTTTGGCTTCAACAACCTCACTTGTGGGCCTCTCCTTATTGTTGAATAAAATTTTAATTATCATATTTAGCCCTAATTTTCCTTCTCTCATCGGCCACAAGTACATTGCACTCTTCACTATGCATAGAGAGTTCTCATGTTCCTTGTGTGATTTTGCAGATTTTACGAGGGTAAAATTGAATCTTTTGACCCGATTAAGAAGAAGCATAAGGTATGACCTTTATTAAGGATGCCTGGTCTTGATTGTCAATATAAGTTAACATGGGTTTAGAATTTGGGTCCTTGCTTTTATTTGGGTCTTGTCTTTTTTCTGGAAGGACTAATTTTATTTTATAACCTTCTGCATGTGAGTACATGAATACTTACAGGTCTCTGTGTTTTTGACTAATTGAAAGAAGAAAAGATAGGGTTTTCTGTCTGAGTTAAATGTCTTTTTACTTTTGTAGGTTGTATATACCGATGGCGATGAAGAAATTTTAATCCTCAAAAGGCAAAGGTTTGAGCTTATTGATGATGACTCTGAGTCAGAAGAGGTGGGTGGCTACCTGGCTTGACTCCTATTATATTTTCAAGATTTTGTCATTTTGTGCTAAAACATTTCATTTACAGGAAGAAGCAACTGATCACCCAAGTCCTGAAACCTCTTCTGAAGCGTATGTGCTCTTTATTGTTGTATATTGGCTTCTCAATTGACAATTACATTATGTTTTTAAACTTCTGATTGTTTCCCCCTTGTGACCTGAGTAACCCTTAAATGATATGAAATACAGAGACTGTGCTCTTCAAATGCACAGGCCTCAGCGCTTGTGTGATCTGAAATATATCCCCTGATATGGTTTCATTTTTTATGATTTTAAACAGGCCCCTGAAGAAGAGAATGAAAACAAGTTCTGATAAGTCATCTAAGCAAGGAAAGGTGGATGCTTCCCCAAAGAGGTTTGTTATAACTCTTCTGAAGCTATGCCAGTTTCATTTGCTGGGTTTCTAATAAATATTTAATCAATAGGGGCAGCGGAGCTTCCTCCAGCAAATCCAAAATTGCAGCTGCAAAATCAGGAGGAAAGTCCAAGGAAGCCGGTAAAACTGGTGGGAAATCTGTAGATGAATCGAAAGTTAAGAAATCAGATGATCGTGGCAAAACCAAGGATCATACCCCTAAAAGTGGAAGTAAATCTGACTTTGCTTCAAAAACTGCCAGCAAATCAAAAAATGACAACCCTTTGACATCCAAGACTAGCAAGTCGAAGGAGGATGGCACAAGCACTCCCAAAATTTCCAAGTCCAAGCATGAGACCCCAAAGGTTTCATCCTCCAGTGCCAAGGGTAAAGCCTCAAAAAGTGGTGGCAAATCTGATGTCAATGGTGCTGGAAAGTTGAAGCCTGGCTCATCTAAGGTGAAAGAAATTGATGATGAAGAGACCTCAACAGATTCAGAGAAAGTGCAGCGAAGTGTGAAGGTGAAAACTGGAAGCTCATCCAAAGGAGGGAGTGAGGCTAAGAGTGGGAAAAAGCGGCGAAGAGTTTGAAGTTTAAGATCTCTCCTTAACCGCCGCTTGTTGCAAGCGGAGTTGTTTCTTGTCCCCAACACATGGACCTTGATTGCCTAGCTCTCTTCGACGTCCGTCCCAGAGTAGTTGCGGCCACACAGTAAGCCATGCATTTGGTATTTATTACCATCTTTGATGCGATCCCAAGTCATTGGCTTAAGTTTGTTAGTCTAGTTAATGGTTGCCTGTAGGATTAGGTTTCTTCTATTTTGGTTTTAGATGGTATCTATGTTGTTTGGGGAGCGACAGTAGAGAATAGATCGAGTTAGTTTGATGAAATAGATGCCGTAATAGATAATGACAGATCCATGAACATTGCCATTGCTATGTCGTCCTCAATTCACTATTGGATCATTCTGGTCGATAAATCTCCGTGTCTCTGTTGGCTATAAAAATCTACTTACAGGAACTCTTTGAAACGGCCATGAAGGGACCTGAAAACCCTGACTGAAACGGCCAGAATTCTAAAAATCTCGTGAAGGCTGTGTGGCATAATCGTTTTGGTTGTCGTCATTGTGTTCATGAGCTCGACTGATTCTAGTCTGCTTGCTCAAAATACCAAAAATTCGAAACGAAGGCAAAAAGAACATCATGGGGGTAGTGGTGGTACTTGTGCTAGAAGATTATTTAGGGTAAATTTTAGTTGGGATAAGCAATGGTTTTGTTTTGTAAGTGATTTGCACGAGATATCAGAGAGAACATGATGAGCTTAGGCCCTGCTTGGGATTTTGAATTCGGTTTGCATGGTTTTGAAAGAACATTAAATCTTGGCTTTATCAAAATCAAGGTTTTCAATGTTGAGTTTTCAAATTATCAAATGCTTATTTTTGGCTCAACTTGTATTTTCTGCCCACTCAAGCTCAATAGCATGTACTTAGAATCCGTTTTTGCACACTGGATTTTTTACATATTTATATTTTAAATTTTGGTTTTTTAAAGCTAAAATATTTTTTTTTATTCATGTGAAATTTTAGCTAAACAAACACAACAAAATATGTATTTTTAAAAACTTTTAAAGCTGCAATTAGAAGTTTTTTTTTTTTTTTGTAAACAGTAACCACAACAGCTATTATAATGCTAAAATACAGATTTGGGTGGATTTTGGGCTTGATGGTCAATCCCCACTTCAAGGTTTGGGTGGATTTTCATTTCCAGAGAAAGCTATAGACCTTTTCAATTCCTAACACAGCCAGAGATCCTTTAGTTCGTGGGCTATTATGTCTTGAAAATTGACTCCTCAATATCAGTAAAGCTCACCAGCCAGGTAGAATCGGGCCATCAAAAAATAGAGAAAGGAAGAGAGACCCTCTTTTCCAGACTTCGACGCTTCTTGGGTTGGATGTGTCCTCTGGGTTTTTGTTTTTGTTTTCTTTTCCTAGGCTAATAATATGGCATATTGAGACTACATCTCTCTGTGTTGATCATGGAGGAGACATGCAAATTAAGAGAATGAATGATGCTCATCTGGGTCTGGTAATTCACTTCCTATCTGAGCTTGAGAAGCCCCACACACGCGCGCGCGCGCATTCCTATAATGTTCTGGTACGGCGGTAGAGAATGAAGTTTTTTAATTGAAAATGTATTAAAATAATATTTGTTTAGATTTTTATTTAATTATTATATCACTACATCAAAATCATTCAAAATCACAACAAAAATATTAATTTAATGTTTAAAGTAAAAATCAATTCAAAAATCAGGTTATAACGACAAAAATAAACCTAAGCAAAATCCAACAAACTCCTTGTCGGATCCCATTAAATTTTATATTATTGGATGAACACTTTCAACACTCCAATACATTGTTACATTTCTAAAGTAGCCACAATTGACTTCCAACGGCAGTGTTATTATTAAATTGGAACCAAGGCGTAGAATTTTCTCTCTAGGTGTCCTTGTAGTGATGATGCCTCAATATTGCATACCACTGTGCCCAGTACACAAAAATATGTTGTGCCTTATCCAAGTTCTTCTCTCGTTAACAGTGACTTCCTTTTGACTTTTTTTCCTTTTTATTTAATCCTTTCGCAACCACTCGTCAAGTAGTGTTTTGTCCACTTGTTTTCTTATTACAGAATCATATTGCTCCAATATTAATATTCATCTGGGCAATCATATGGTAGCTCTAACTTTCGTGACCTCCGGCCCCAATCCCCACATGCAATAGCAACTTGCTTCCTCCTGCTTAGTGGAGTGCCGCTTTTGTTTGTTGGTTGATGTTGAAACTCTGATTCCAATTCCCTTTTCGTCTCTCTCAATTTCTTACACTTTCTTTGGGGGTAAATGATCTCATTCTCCATTAATTTGTTAGTCAAATGTTACTGCAAATTAAGCAAAGTGTTTAGTGATGCGTGTATCTTTAAAGAGCATGCTAGATACCACGAACCACTTGGTAACCAAGAGATTGTATATTCTCCTCCTATAATGAATTATGAATGGTTGGAGTCATGCTTTAAGTGGGTTGGTGATGAACTTACGGCTAATTCTTCATGTATCTTTAGAAGCTTCTGTCCCCATATAGTGTGCTGAGAGAGTCTAAAAGGGAATTTTGTAGGATGAGACGTGGTGTTTCTTGATGGAGCTAGATGTAAGTGAAAGCTATGTATTCATTGCCACCATCTATATATATAGTGTATATACGAAGATACGGCTAATTAATTAGTAGAGGCATTATCGTTGAGCAACTAGTTCTAAAGTGCCGTAATAATAATTTCATCTTGATTAGTGGGGTTTTTCATGCCTTGGTTGCATAGATTCTAGACATCAAGCACACGCTTTTGAGAACTTGAATAGTTAACATCTACTTGATTTAGTATGTATCAAGCATGTGTTCTTGGCGGATTTCTCAAGTGATAATGTCATTAGCTCACGAGAGCTTTGAATTTACACGTATAACACCAATTGTGGAGCAGATTTAACCACAATTTTGGACAGAAAGTTGTGGTTTGTCAATGTCAAGATCGTTGGTGTGATCTTGAACACTATTCGATACATGTATATTGGATAATGATAAATGACACACGGATCAAGAAGATGAGCAGACATGATGTGGGAGGAAATTAAGCCCCCATGGAGATCTTCAGAGCAAGGTGGTTTAGTTTAGTTGTAGGAGCTCAATAAAGATTTCAATTCCTTGAGAATTAATGTATCGCAGGAAGGTTAGAGAAGACAAGTCTCTTTGAAGTCTGAACATGAATTATAATTTTGGAAAAAATCTCAGAATAGCCACCAAATCATCTACCTATTATCAACAGAATCTCCAAGCTAACAATTTCTTCAATCAAATACCCAATTTATTAATTGTATTAGAATCCCTCAATTGAGAATCCCCATCCATACTGGATAATAATTTTTTATGCAATAAGATAACTATTTTGAACATAATTAAGTTTGTAATGATTTTTAAATGGCGATCCAGTTTAAGGAATTAGTTATAATATGCGAGAGATCCAATTGAGAAGCCTTGTTGTTTGAAAAACGCATCAACAATCAATAGATATTAGATGTAAAGTTTGAAAAATAGTTTGGATTTCTTTTAGTTATCAAGATCATCCAGAAAGTAATTTCTTCATGATTTTCTTAAAATTTGTAATGGTTTTGGATGGGAGTTTAATGGAGGAATTATTTTGAATTTTAGTAGGTGGATGAAGAAACCTAGTTGAGATTTTTTTTTCTTTCTTGATGATTACATTGAAAATCAAACATAGTTGGGGCCACTTTGGGAGAAGTGTGTCTTTTAGCATATATCTTTAGTTGGATGTGCCCATGGTGCTATCAATTCTTATTTTTTCTTTTTTTTTTCCATGCAAGAATTACATTTTCTATAAATTTACTTTATTTTTTCTTATAAAATATAGATAAAGATTCATAAAAGTATACATTTTTATAAGTTTGAGATTTACACTCTTAATCATCAGGTTGATAAATAACACATAAGATAAAATAAGATTTTAAAAATATATAATCTTAAAAACTTAATGGGTCAGTAAACATATCTAAGAATTCAAAGCTCGAGTACAACTTACCCTTCTTTGATTCCTAGTACATCATGTCATACTAACTCAGGATAGGTGGCATAACTTTCAAGAAGTTCAGTTGATCAACTTGCTCATGATGTAGTAGTATCTAAATTGATTATAGGATGCCCACATAACCTAATAAAGCAACACTACTAGATAGAAGGATTGACATATCCAAGGCATAAATTCTGAACATAGTAATAAAGCAACACTACTAGGTAGAAGGATTGACGTACCTAAAGATATAAATCCTGACTATAGTTACATCTTAAGACACGAGCCTAGACAGATATATTCTGACATTGAATAAACTATCTACTCTTTGTACGATTAGTACTTCACATTAAATATCTCACCTTTTCTTGTCATGATTGAGCCTATAAAACAGAGTTAGAGATGCTCATACATAATGACTGACTTACAAGATATCACTCATTATATTTAATAGTGAACCACCAACCATTAAGAGTTGTTGACCTAAATGATTATCACTAAATCAGGTATAGCAATACTTTTCCTGTTGTACTATCATCTCTATGCAAGTTAGCGTAGTTCATGGTTATATATAAATATCGATGATTCATTAAGTCATGTTCTAATTTTCAAATTTCTGAATGCATATTCTTCTTCTTCTTCTTCTTCTTCGATCATTACATCTATTTTAAATTCTCCAAACACATATATAGTTTCTATG
>Ga0307511_10008628_pt1 | contig 10190 bp, 11 predicted proteins | sample 13_EM_MG_FD_200266 | JGI IMG/M metagenome (GOLD analysis project Ga0307511, IMG submission 200266) | Populus trichocarpa ectomycorrhiza microbial communities from riparian zone in the Pacific Northwest, United States - 13_EM | ecosystem: Host-associated > Plants > Roots > Unclassified | place... | reverse complement strand
TTTTCTTGTATATTTTTTAAAAATTTTTTATATACTTTTCTTATGTATATATCTCATGTATAACACAGTAGACTCGATTTCCTCTCAACTTGTTATATTACATATGCCCGGAGTGGTATATATGCCATCCCGGAACGGCCCTGCAATTCCGCAATGGCCCAGGCAATCCTGGAACGGCCCTGAACATATATATAAATAAATAGATAAATAGATATCTCAATGACGGCCTCTTGCACGCTCCCTGATATATAGATATACAGATATAACATCGCCCTGCTATGGCGTATGGCTATAGATCTTACTCATATAACTATCTACTATCTACCCCCCACCCCGCTGCAGATTCCCACTGACAAGAGTCCAGAAAGAGTCATAAAACAAAACCAAAAAAAAAAGTGTTCAAGAGGTCAAAGGCTAGGGAGATACTTGTATATATATAGAGAGAGGTTGATTATATTATCCGTATACCTAATAATGTAACAAGTAGCCCTAAATAAGAATCCCCCCGGGGAATGGTACCGTATTGTAAGTAACGTATACAATGTAGAAATACAACTAATTTTTTTTTTCATTTACAATCAAACTACTCTGTATATCGTAACATCATACACGCAACAAAAAAATACATCTTTACTAACCCCCCCCAAAAAAAGACACACAAATGGATATATAACGAATGAATAGACGCACTCTCCCACCTTAACTTATTATGTAGCTCTCCAATCCAGAAAACCCAACGCCTAGATGAACAATCACAAATACAGCATACTCCGACACACAAACCCCAAACTCCTCCTTATAAGAGTCAAAGCATCGCATGATATACACGCCTAAAAACGATAGCCTCATGAAGCATCATCTTCCTCTCCAACCTACAGCCCTGCTTTACCCATCCCCAACACCAATCCTTTCCCTCATCAACTTCCTCACCTCCACCTCCTCCAGCTCCGGCACCAGCCTCACCACCACCAACTCCAGTATCTGGTAAACCAAGTGCTTATTTACCTCCCTTTCCTCAAGTATATCCAGGTACCCATTAATCACGCTCCTCCATTCCCGCTGCTCAGTCCCAAAATAATGCCTCTTGACCACAGCCGGGATTTTATCTAGCAATGTCTGCATTGCCCCCTCCCTAATCGCTGCCTGCTCAACTGCGGTAGGGTATGGCCTCGGTGGCCCCATCGCTCCATTGGGAAACAATGCAGAGCGGGCTGAGGCTAGAATTTTGACTACAAGATCCGGGGAGGCGAGATGCGCTTGGAATAAGTCAGATAGTAGCGAGTCAATTAAACTCCCTGCTGGCTGGGAGGCAAATGGGGATAATGCGAGGAGAAGGTTTCCTTTCAGCCAAGGCTGGTTGGAGTCGAGGCGGAGGAGGTTGGAGATGAATTTGAGGAAGGACATGCGCAGGATGGGTTTTTTGCGGCGGGGTTGTGGAGGAGGGTGGCTCATAAAAGCGTATATTGACGTGACGACAGTGGTGGCAAGGTTGATCAGTAAGGCAGCTAGTCCAAGAAGGTACTCAATGCGGCGTGATATCGAGATTGGGTGAGTGGCAGGAGATGTGGGGTTCACTGGAGTTGTGGTGCGTGAGGGGGTGTCAATAACCTGTTTCATGAGCAGTTGCTTCGAGGAGCGGCGTTCATGTCGTGATTTCCGCCGCTTCATCTTCTTCAATTCATCTTTTCTAGATACGCCAGAGTCATCTCCACTGTTCAACACTTCGCTTGGTGCGATACTATCCCCACTATCGGCCGCTGCTTGTTGAGGGGTACCGAGCACTTTGGCGATGATATCGTAAAGCATCCATGGCTCGCTGAGTTTGCCCACTACATTCCACAAGACTAGCCCCGAAAGTATTTCTCTGATCAAGGTCCTCTCGCAGTTAGACTGCAAGTCCTCGGTGGGCAGTAGAGTTGCAAGTATTCCAGAAGATAAAAGCTTGAGGTAGACACGCTCACTCTCCGGCGACGACTTCAACGCTGGATGGGGCTGCAGGTTGTGGAAAATTTCCGGGATAGACAGGTGCGGGCACAAGGCAGTTCTGTGGCGGTAGATGCATTGGCGGTAGTCTAGAGGTTGGGCGTGTGAGCAGGCACTTGGAGGGGTAAGATTATGGTGGGAGGGCTGATGCGGCTGGGTGGGATCGATCTTACCACGCACGTGGTTGTCCAAAAGCGCCGGCAGCTCATCCAATAGCAAGACTTCTAGGTTGATTTGTCTCAGGCGCTGCTCTAGGGAGCGGGTGGTGTGTGCGATGACCTTTATGACCTCATCAACGAAGGTCCTGTCGTTGGTAATCTTCGAATACCATGCGAAAATGAAGTCTCTGTGATTGAACAATTAGCCATACTCTGTAACGGACCCATTCCCCATAGCACTCCCTACCTGCAGACAATGGCCAGAAATGCATAGAGTTGAACGTCCACACTTGGAGAGCTGGTTAGAGCAGGTAGGATGTCTTCCAGTGGGGTATTTGGTGAGGACTGAGGCCTTAGAACCCTGCGGATGAGAGCAAGTGTCTGTTTATCTTCATGGAGAGCTAGAGGAGATGGTATAGGAGGAGGAGGAGGGGGGGGAGGAGGCGTTAGAGAAGGGGTAAGGTTCATTTCTTTGGTCGGTGTCACGGCCACTCCGCTCGAGGCGGGCGAGGCACAGCGGGGGAGAAAGCACTCTGAACCGCTCCTGCGTAGGTACGGACCACCTCTCCCTCCAGGTTCCTGGGGCTTGGCACAGAGCCAGCAGTCCAAGATATGCGGGCCGATTTCGTTGCCTGTCGATCGGCATCCGATCTGGGCCCATAAAGATGTTCAAGGGATATTCAAAGTGCAGTGCAACAATGAACACTTTTTCATTTAAATCCACAATCTTGAATCTGCCTTTGAACCTTTGCACTGTGCTAATTGAGAGGTTACAATACTTCAAGCCCCTGGGCATGAGTCGCACAGGATAAGATACCATCATGCACTCCTAGGCGGATCCGGAATGAGTGAACCTTCACAGCTTGAGCTTGGAGCATTATTATCGGGATGGTTCGCGGCTCGGACGAGGACACTATGTATATCACCTCCCCGGGCTACACAGGCTAGACAGTCGAAGATTGGTAAATTTTAGTTACGTATACTCGAAAATCTGATTCTCTTACAAGAACCTGCTGACTCGTGGTAACTAGACCGAGACCAGGCTCGGGTCATGACAAGTACCTGCTGACTTGGACGGACATGCATGGCCAGGGCTTATGATACGGGACTTTTCTTGTACGTCATCCCATTCCTCCAAATTCCCCGCATGCTTAACTCAGAAAAGCACCTGCAGGCGGACATCCCCACCCGCCTTATAATTGCCTGCACACAGAAACTTGAACTTTTGTTGTTTGCATTTTCTGGAAGAGAAGATCAAAGAGTGGGGGGATTACATTTGGAGTGTTCCAGTTGAAGAAAATCACCAACACTGGAGGGGAGGGAGGGAGGTCATACTCTCTATTTGCTGATTCATATGACTGTCATTAACCAGAGCTCGTGATGCACTTGAACTTCTTTTAGCTTTGGTACAGTGGCAGTGAGTGGGTGGGGGCGGTGGGGAGACGGGGCAGGGGTTCGGGAGTCCAGGTCCAAAATGCGCACGAGACTGCTGGGGCCATCTCTCTCACCACGTTGTATGTCCGGTTTTGCTTCTTTCGGGCTGGTCAGGGCCAGGCCGTGCGTGCAGCGGTATTGCCGATAAGGATAGAGAACTGAGCTTCATGCAGACTTAAGCTTAAGCTTTCGAGAATGCTAAATATGATCGAGGCAATACTTACTTCATGATCGATGCCCGCGATATCATATGTATGCATATGGTTCCTGGTTAATTGCAGGGCCCAAAAGGAACAAGATATTCAGGGCTACATTGCAAATGTAGCGTGCGTGGTGGAGCTCGAAAACCAGTGGCGACCGTATCTATGTAAATATGACTGTGCTCAGTAGGTACAATAAACTTTGAAAAAGTCTCGAATGCCTTTGGTTTAGTCTGGTTCCTTTGGTTATAATTCTGACGCCCATTGAGGGAAAGGCCAAGGGCCAAGCGCCGGGTCATCGGGTTGCTCGGGTTGCTTGGGTTGCTGGGTTGCTTCATCGTGCGTGAAGTCTGCCCCACCGGTTACCGGGGGGTTACGGCACATAATGAATGATTAACTTTACTCACTCGAACCCAACACCTCAATGCTATACCATCGACATACGGCTCCTTTCCTTTGCCTTTGACCCGCGCAGTTCAACGTTCGTAAGAGCTAGCTCATAAGGCACATCAGTCGCCTTTGCTCGGTGCGCCTAGCTTCGCTAGATACTTTATTAAATCCCATGCCAACTCCAATAGTCCGCCTCAAACAAAGAAAGTGAGGAGAATTCGACCTGAATTGCTCCAATAATGGCCTTCACTTGAGTCCCATCCAGGCTGATGTGAAAGGCACTGCGTGACTACTTAGTACTCGAGAAGGTGCTTGACCAACCACAAGATAGCTTCCGCCTGGCCCCACCTTGAGTTCTCTCACACGACCAACCGCCCGACCGCCTGCTCACAACCCTCAAACCCCACCCATCGTCAGCCTGAATTTAGAGCTCCCTTGCATACCTCGATCCGCAATTGTCTCACAAAAAAAAACTCATATTTCTTTGTCCCATCCCCATCCCCCATTCCTCTCCCCCCCAGTACTGTTGGCCCTTCTACGGAGTTGCAGTCCTCAGCTCTAGCTAAACCAATAATATCTACAGAAGCCATTCTGGTATGTGATTTGACATTGATTTTGAGATTTTGTCGTTGCATTACTCCGAACTGACGGCCGGCACTTTTGTTGCAAGAGTTGGCCTGCAGTGAACTCGGTACGTACCAAACGCCCTGATCTTTCAATATTTCTCAGAGCTGATAGCTTGAGAAGATTATATCCAGGCGCATGCTGGAGAATTCCACACCAACCACCACTGGAACCCTGCCAGTCCGGAATACACATCGCCGAAGGCAAAGATTCATCGAACATTTAATGAGGATGTCTTCCTCTTCACTTATGCCAAAATATCAGGCTTCACAGGCCATAATTGAGCCTCCAGCCCTGCCGCGCTCAGCTTCATGCGGAGACTTGGACCTCCCTGGCCCATTTTCCCTCAAGGCAGAGAGTCAAGACGGGACCAGAACAGGGCTAAAACGGCAGATGAGCACTGCTTCTGCCGAGATTTTAGGGGCTAAGGAAGTCGAAATTCGCAAGGTGGACTATTTTGAGAAGCTTCCAGATGAATTGAAGGTTAGAATATTTGGGTATTTGAGACCGAAGGAGCTCATCCGAGCCTCATTGGTAAGCAATTTAATATTGCTCTGCTGGCCTTGACTCTCTCTCTTGTTGTCTCCATTCCGTGGCATCAATGGCATGAGCCCCGCACTGTATAGGAGGCCAAGATTGCTCAACGTGTGTGTCTTGCTCTCGCACAGGTATCTCGACAATGGCAAGCATTATGCTACGACGGCCAGTTGTGGACCGTTTTTGACGCAACCGAGTTCTATAAGGATATTCCGGTAGATAAGATGGTGGGAATTATTTCAAAAGCTGGAGGGTTCATCCGGCATCTTAATTTACGGTAGGACTCATCTGAGTATTACTTGGGTAAAATTCTAATTTCTTTCTGGAAAGTGGTTGTGTTCAGCTGCAGAACGACTGGCGCGTGGAGGTGGTCTCAATGGCGTCCCAGAACCTCGTATATGCAAATCTGGAAGGTTGCAAATTGGAACGCACAGCAATCCACAACATCGTTGGGAACAATGAAAAACTAGCCCAAATCAACCTGTCTGGGCAACAGTCGATTACGAATAGCACTTTGAGGCTAATGGCTGCAAAGTGTCCAAGATTGGAATCTCTGGATGTGTCATGGTGCTCTGGCGTTGATGCTACCAGGGGCTTGAGGAAAGTTATCGAAGGCTGCCCTGAATTGCGAGAGCTCAAAGCTTCAGAGATGGCAAGGTTTGATGAAATATCGCCAATGCAGGCAATATTCCGCGCAAATACACTAGAGAGGCTATATCTCTCTGGCTGTGAAACATTAACAGACGATTCTATACGGGTCATGGTAGAGGGCCGGCATCCGGACATAGACCCTCTGACTGGAAGGACCACGGCTCCTCCTAGGAAGTTGAAGCATTTAGATCTTAGCAGGTGTAGCCGACTGACGGGCGCCTCGCTAAAGCATCTAGCGCATAATGTTCCTGAGTTGGAAGGATTACAACTCGCAGGATGTGACCTCCTCACAGATGATGGATTTACCACATTGCTTCCTACACTCACAAAGCTTACACATCTTGATCTAGAGGAATGCTCTCGGATTACAGACGAAACCATACTGGCATTGGCCTTAGCACCTTGTGCTGTGACCTTGAAACATCTGCAATTATCGTACTGCGAGCTCGTGGGTGATGCAGGGTTAGGACCCTTGGTCAAGGCTTGCCCTAACCTTATGAGCCTCGAGCTGGACAATAGTAAGTTCTCCAGTATTACCCTGATTGGGGTGCGTGCACTAACATGCCCCTAGCTCGAGCTGGCGATTTCACAATGGAAGAGATTGGCATGCAAGTCCGAAGGCGAACAGACATGAGGGGTAAAGTCGGGGCTTTTGTTGGAATGCGTGTTGTGATGTACGACTGCCCAAGCATCACGTGGAATGGTGTCCGGGAGGTAATGATACGCAATGCAACCAAAAGACCATATGAGGGCATTCATGGTCAGGTAGTGCAGGTGAAGTGCTACTATGGGTGGCAGATGACGTGTGATGAACATTTGAAGCGGGTGTTGAGAGGGGACCTGTGCAGTGCGAATAAGCTAGAAACGAAGTGGGCGGAGCATATGATTGCTGCTGGGGAAGGGCACGGGAGGCGGAGAAGGCGAAGAGATGCGGGTACACAGGGTTTTATGCCAGATTTGGAGGATGAGGCTGGGCCGGCGAGTTCATGGAGAAATAGAGGGAGAAGGAGAGGGGCAAGTTGTGCCATTATGTGACGAGGGTGATGAAGGGCTGTTTATTTTCAGATTTTCCATTCTTAATGACCTACTTGCTAACCGGAGTTATGGATTTGGGGGCTATCGTCCTTTGTTGGTTGTGTGTCTTTTTTTCTTTCTTTCTTTTCTCTCTATTATTTTCTGTCTTGTGGGGTCTGGTATGTGATTTTTCTTTATGCATTTACCTGGAGGCCTTTTTTGTTGGGATCCTGCACAATATTAGGAGTCCTGTTTATTTTTTGGGAGTTTTGTTTGCTTTGCTATTTTCAACTTTGTCATCTTCGGCCCCTTTTGCAAAACGGGTCTACAGATCACCTGCGGGGGAGGGATTATTTTATGCTCGCCCTCCCTTTTTTGGGCTTTGTATTCAATTTTGAATATAAAGATATAACACTTGAGAGTTTTTACCACTGCTTAACTCAGTGATACGTATGAAATATGACCTCAACCTCAAATTGTTCCTCCATGACGCCGCTGAAACAAGACCTTTTGCAGGCAAAATGTAGGGAATGCAATCTCATAGTAGTTAAATGATGTATAAGGACACCCTACCCGCAATATTATCTCAAATAGACATTTTTTTTCTTTAAAAATATTTTACTTTCTTCCTTCCACCATGATCACTACAGAAGATTCATTAGCCCCCAATCCCCAACACTCCCCCTATTTTACCCATCTCTAACCCCCTCCTTCGGTATACATACCATGATACCCCTCACTAGTCTTCACCGGCTCCACCGTATACGCCGGCTTATTCACCGAGCTCACCTGCAACTTATACGCCGCATCCTCGAATTCCTTGATCAAGCTCCCGCGGACCTTCCACCCAAGGTTTCCGCCCTGGCGGGCCTTGTCCTCGGAAAGCTCCCGCGCGACCGTGTCGAAGGATTCGCCGGATTGGAGGCGCGAGATGGCGGTTAGTGCGAGTGAGTGCTTGGCGCAGAGGATGTGTCGGACGGAGATGGATGTGGCGGGTTTGAGGGTGCTGCTGCTGCTGCTGCTGGTGGAGGAGGTGTCTTTGGGCTTGGATTTGCTGGCGGATTTGCCTTTCGAGGGCATGGTTGTGGTTGTGATGGTGGTGGTGGTGGTGGGGGAGGGGAGGCGAGTGGACTACTATGCTGTTACCCTCAGTGTTGCTCTTGCATAACTTTCCATTTCCCATGACCCATCCCCTTACATAATCCAACAGCTCGTATTCCGCGCCCCGGGCTTAGCGACCCTTGATCCATAGTCTGGTTACATCCCCGGCCCTGACGCTCCATTCAACACCCCCGTAGGTAGTACTTGCAGGAGCTCGGGCACATCAGATCTGGGGCGGTCAACCGATACCTAACTTGGAGACCTTACGGAGTACTCCAGCCTCCCATCCAGTGGAGCTTTATCTACCGGACCTAGATAACGCAACGTCTCAACAACATCACAACTTCTTCTCTCTTCTGGATCTCGCTTAGTCTGATTGATCTCGCTGTTTGTTTGACGCTTTTACGAAAATATCCGGGTAGATAAGCTGAGAAACTGGGTGGTGCTGGGGTAAGCTTAAGCGAAGCTCTAGAGCTTACTTGTCGTCGTTGGCTGGCGCGGTTAGAGACGAAGAAGATAAAGAGAAGCTGTGAACAGCTATAACGACTTTTGAACTACGAGATAACGAAGAAGAAAGAAGAGATCCACGACAATAATAAGCTCTAGCGAAGGAATAAAAGGCCTACTACGTGTAACACGCGGCCCTTTTTTGAACTGAAGCAGGATGATGGAACGATTAATCGTCCCGCTACTTGTGGTGGGGATGTTGGCGACGGGGAGTACGTTTGATTCCAATTCCTCACTTTCTGCTTTTACTACTTCAACTTCCATTTCCTGCGAATGGCGATGATTTCCAAATAAAACATTCTCTAACTCACCACCTTCACAGCCGCCAATACCCTCCTCACCAAACTACAAGACCAAGTCTGCGTCGGAAACTGCACTGACCCCGACCTCAAAAAGCACCACTACTTTGAGCAGCCTGTCGTCCAAACCCTCCAGATGTTTATTGGAGAAATGGGCTGCTGGCTCGTCGTATACGGGTTCTACCTGTACAATAGGTACCTCGAGAAGCGCAGTCGCGCTGGGTACGAGCCCATTGGGTCCAGTGAAGAGGAAGCCGAGTCTATCAATGGTGTCAATCCCGCTGTGAAGGCGCTTGTGCCGAACCACGACGATAGGACGAGGTTGTCGGGGAATAAAGTCCTTTTGCTTGCTCTTCCTGCGTGCTGTGATATCGCGGGTACGACGCTTATGAATATCGGGTTTTTGTTTGTGGCGGCGTCGATTTATCAGATGACCAGGGGGGCGCTGGTACTTTTTGTTGGTATCTTTTCGGTGATTTTCTTGAAGAGGAGGTTGGGGCTTTATCAGTGGGCTGCGCTCGCGATCGTCGTTGCTGGGGTGGCGGTTGTGGGGCTTGCGGGAGCGCTGTATAACGATCCCAAAAAGGCCGAGGCGGATGAATTTGTTGAATCGACCTCCACGACGGAAGTTAGCCTTGCAGTCAGGACGATCATTGGGGTGCTGTTGATTGCGGGTGCGCAGATCTTTACTGCGACGCAGTTTGTACTGGAAGAGTTTATTCTGGAGAAGTATGCCCTGGAGCCGTTGAAGGTCGTAGGGTGGGAGGGTGTGTTTGGGTTTTTGGTTACGGTCGTGGGAATGGTATTTTTGCATTTAACGGTGGGGAGGACGGAGGCGGGGAGAGGAGGATATTTTGATGCGGCAGAGGGGTGGAGGCAGGTTGTGGAGTATCCGATGGTGGCGAAGACAAGTATCTGGATTATGGTGTCTATTGGGTTTGTCCCCTCGGAAAGAAGAAAGGGAGGACAATGCTAACTCGATTTTGAAAACGTAGGTGCTTCAACTTCTTCGGCATTTCAGTTACTCGCTCGATCTCTGCTACAGCCCGCTCAGTCATAGATACCTGCCGCACGTTGTTCATCTGGATGGTCTCGTTGGGGCTGGGTTGGGAGAGCTTCAAGTGGTTACAGGTGCTGGGGTTTGCGCTGTTGGTGTATGGAACGTTTTTGTTTAATGATCTTGTGAAGGAGCCAGTGAGGAGTTGCTGGTTGGGGGAGAGGAAGGGGAAGGGCGTTGCGAATGGGAGTGCGGCGAGGCTGCCGGGGGCGGGGTTTGAAGAAGCGGTTATTGA
>Ga0307511_10008627_pt1 | contig 10190 bp, 7 predicted proteins | sample 13_EM_MG_FD_200266 | JGI IMG/M metagenome (GOLD analysis project Ga0307511, IMG submission 200266) | Populus trichocarpa ectomycorrhiza microbial communities from riparian zone in the Pacific Northwest, United States - 13_EM | ecosystem: Host-associated > Plants > Roots > Unclassified | place... | reverse complement strand
ATTCTTCCCCCTTCTTTACCACTACCTCCTCAGACTTAGGCTCAGTGGCAACAACGATTTCCTCAGTTTTGACACCATCCTCCTTTTTTAATGCCTGTTCCTTCTGTGCCTGTTCCAACTGAACAGACCTCTTCTTCGGCCCCTCCTCTTCTGTAGGAGAAATCTCTCCCAATTTCTCCAACACTGCAACAAAGAATCCACCAGTATCCTGCAAGTGGGGGTATATCCTCATCGCGTGCTCCGTAGGAACCCTCTCGTTCTCATCATCTGGTGGGTTATACCACATTCCCTTGACCATTCTCGCCTCCCTGTCTTGCCATCCCTCACCACTCGATGGGCCGGCGGTGGCTTCTTCATAGCTATTCCACCACCGCCCTTGCTTGTCCATGACTTTCCAGCCACCCTTGAGCCCAGGCCGGCGCTTCAAGTTAGGTAGGTGGTCCGAGACGTCAAGGAGCCTAGCCTTGGCGTTTCCACCACAGCGAATGATGGCACTTGCGAGGGCAGCTTCGTTTTCAATCGGATTCATCGAGCAAGTAGAGTACACCAGCCTTCCCCCAACCTTCAACATCTGCAGCCCTCTTACCAGAATTCTCACTTGGATAAGATGTAAGTTAAGCCCAGAGTAGGGAGCCCATTCTCTCCAAACATTGTAGTTCTTCCTTGAAGTCCCATCACCAGAGCAAGGCACATCCGCCAATACCCTATCAAACTTCAAATAAGTATTCCTAACCTTCCCACTAGCCAATTTCTCCGAAGTCTTGATGAGTGATGGGAACGCAGTAGCATCGTTATTCGTCACAATCAAATTCGGCGAGTTTAGCCGCTTAGTCTGATGGATCAACATATGTGATCGTCTATAATCCGCATCGTTGGCAATAACCAACCCTGTTGGTCTCCCCCTATCATACGCAGGTACTCCCTCCTCGCCCTCCGCAGCCGCCGCAGCTCCCTTCCCGTCCCTATCGTTTTTCACTGCTTCCGCAACCGCTGCTTCTTCGCCCATGTGCAACATCTCAATCAACTGCGCAGTCTTACTTCCGGGAGCAGCACACATATCAAGAACGGTATGGTGTGGTTTGATATCCATAAACAGCGGGGGAACCATACTGACAGCTTCCTGTCTGCTAATATTCCCCACTGTGGTCTCAGAGACTAGGAAGTTCTGGAATTTTTTGAACGGAGGACATCTTCGGATCACTGATTTACCTACGGTGGTACCCCAGGCAAGATTATCTGGGTACCACGGGATCGACGCTGGGGGGTCGACGGGCTGTCCTTCAAAAACGAGGTCTCGGAGGTGGGGCACATAAGTATCTTGGAGGGTTGCGACGACGGAGAGAGCGTGGCTACTCAATTAGTTAGCGAGGAAGAAATTGGGGCTTGGGATAGGTCTTAAACGTGCTTCTTTGACCCAGTGAACCTGAATGTAGTAGGCAATGTCCTCTTCAATGTCCCCCAGAAGGTCTCCCATTCCGACTCTGGAATCAACCCGCTTTCCTTGTAAAACCTCTCGTACAATTCATTATTGAAGTCCACCGACTGGTAATCATCCCGTGATGGCGGTGGCCGTGTGGCCTTTCTGGCAGCTCGGGCTTCGTCGTCCTTCTACAAATTTCAATTAGATCTCAGATTTTCAGCATATTCAGTACAAGTGCAACTATTGCAATTGTGATTAATATACGCACCTGGTTATTGCGGCGGCCGCCGTACTTTCTCCTACCCATACCTCCTTCTTATGTGGCTTTTGATCTTCAGAGAATGTATAATATGATGGAAAGAACGGATCGAAGTTGACTTGAAGATGCGCAGCTTGCTGAAACTTCTGGGATGTCCTGCGGGTTTTACTATGACCCCAACCTAGTGAAAATGCTTATTTCGCTTAGTCATGGAGTCGGGGCTGTTCAGGGTAATTTACACAGAAATTAACATTGATGGCTAGCTAAACATCTGAAGTCTAAAAAAAAAACTTGTAATTGAAAATCCACACATTTATATATATTGCGCAAAACCTGCATTCAACCATATATAAGAACTACACGCCGTCTACCTACAAGTGAAGTATCATACAACTCCCACCCTTCCCTGTTTCTGTGTTTAAACAACCCTCTCCAGCTCTCTATGCTTTTATATGGTATCATAGCACTGAGTTGAAAGAACAGTGCTCAAAACCTGAAAAGACCACATACATAAGCAATTAAAAGGACGTACCGTTCGTGAAAAAAATATTCAGAGCGCAAGAATGAATATACTCAAAAAGGTTACATGATTTTCCCCGAGCCCCAATGTATCGTATCCAACCCTATGTTACTGAAGAAAAAAAATACAAAAAACAAATAACTCAAACAATAAAATAGGATATAATAACGAAAGAAGAGAGACGAGTCAGAAAAAAGGAAACACACAGACAGTGATGCGTGGCCATTGCAAGCTGGAACCATTGCATAAAACAGGTAAAAGATTCTTGACAATCAACCAAATAAACCAAAAGCGCCTTACTGCAGACGTACAAGAACTTACACAACCTCAACCCACCACCACCTTAAAACTCAAACCCTCAAAAAACCCCGGAAGATCATCTTTCTTGACTTCCACAACACAAGCTTCAAAGCTATCAATACGGATCCTCGCATTCGTACTATTAGCCACCTCTTGGAATGCAATACCAAACTTGTTCCTCGTATACCCTTTCTCAATAATAATTTCATCGTCAGAATCATCACTACTTTCATCTTCCTCTACCTCCTCCTCCTCTTCTTCATCTCCATTCTCCATCCTCTTCTTGTCCTTCTCCTCCTTTCCCTTTTCCTTCTGCTTCCTCCTCTCTTCTTTAGCTGGGTCAATTGGCTTCTTCCGTTTTACTCTGGCTGCTGAACCCATTCCCACAACAATATACACCCCCCTCCGCTCGTTCAGTGCCGCCAAGATAATGGGTAAGTGGCGTTTGCGGTTTTCATCTTTCTCTTGTTCGTAGACAGCTTCACCGACCCATATCGCCAGTTTCGTCAACGCAGAGGGGTGGGTGAAGAGATGGACGTCAGGGCCTTCCTTAACTACCGCCATACGGAAGGCTCGGAGAAGCCGGATTTGTCGCTTCTCGATGAGAGCAGTCCCCGTTCGGACTATAGCTCGATGCAAAGTCATGGCATTTGGGAGGGCCGCAAGAAGGGAGTCAATGCTAATATGTTGTTAATATCATGGGTACAAAATGAGGGTATATTGAACGAGAGACGTACTTGTCTAAGGCGTCGTATGCTTCGTAGAACCGCCCTAACCATTCCTCCTCCTCCCTCCTTTCCTCTTTCTTCTCCCGCTCCCTTTCTTCCTCCAGGCCCTTGAATCCAGCCGCAACTATACTCGAACCATCTTCCGGTTCGACACCCCTATGCACCCCAGCACCGCTCTTCTTCCCGCCAACCTCCAGTATACCGCCTACCACCACGGCTACATCGGTTGCACTCAGACATGCCTTCCAGCCCCAACTTCTCACAAAGCCTTCTTTTACAACTTCATCAATGCCATACAATCCAGCTACGCCTTCTAGCTTCTCTCGCAAAGTTCGCTTAAGGTCCATATCCATATGGGTATACCTTTGTTTACACTGAACCAGGGAGAACCCCATTTTTGCAAGTAGCTTATGAAGTTTTTTCCTGCCATTCTCACTCCATATACGTAACTTTGTTCCCAAGTAAGCAGAGTGTAGCATACTATCGTATAGACTCCAGTGCCTAATCAGCATGAACCTGAATTCAGGACTTATCCGGATAGACGTATCATTGGGGGAACCAGCAGTAGTCTGAATGAGGCCAGCAGTAGGGGCAGTACTATTATTTGGTAATAACTCCGGTGGATTCAATCTCCGAACCTCGTCCTTTAATACACCCCTTATCCTGTCCTCCCTGGCAAGAAACGAGAAATCGCCCGACGATGGAGAGATGCCCCTGCCATAAATTTCTCCACTGCAGACACCAATGATTGCCAGCCATAGAAGATCGTTATCCTCCCTTCCGAGGTCTGAAGCTAAGGAGTACATGATTCCAGATATTGGCTCTCCATACCAGGTCCCAGAGGAGTAGTATTTCGATACTGTGTGCTCATGTTTTCGACGTAAGCGACGGAGCTTTTTTCGCAGCGCCCGTTGTGATGGCAGTGGAGGAGGAAGTGATGGCGAAGACAAACGGGAGGAAGCAGGAAAAAGGGAATCGTCTCGATTGCGGCGGGAGGTGGGTGAGGTTTGATTCGAGGATAACGGTTTGGTAGATGGACGGTTGGATAAGAGTGTATGCCTATGTAGTCGTGGGGTTGTGGGAGGTGACTATGGGAGTATAATTGTTAGCATTGTGATCACACCAAGCATTGCAGCGTGTGCGGCTATGCAATAATGCCCAACGGACCTCATCACCATCACCATCATTATCCATGGTCCTCCGCCGCCTTGATCTATCCTCTTCATCACTGTCTACATCAGTGTCCCCATCCATCCCATCATCGCTTTTCCTTTTCTTGGCATTGCCATTGACAACATTCTTCATAGGTCCTTCATCCTCCTCGCTTCTCGACAGTGCCAAGTCTTCGTCCTCATCATCATCACTATCTTCCTCATCGCTATCCACTTCCGGCATGCCTACTAGCTCCCTAAAGGCCTTACCCTCCACCTCCATCTCCTCCTCGACGTCCCCATCATCAAAACACTTCACTCCTCCTACCCTATTCCCCACACTCCACCTTCCTCCAGACACCTTCGCCCCAGCGATACCCTGCCCTCCGCTCCCCACAACCAGAACCCCATTCCCTTCTTCATCTACCCCCTCCAAGCCGCTCTTTCCACCAAAGACATTATGCAGATTCCACGGCCGTCGGGAGTCCACCACCCAGCACTCCACGCATGAGCCATCATCTTTTCTCAGATCCAAGAAATCCTCCATGTCGACCATACCACCCAATCCAAGACAAATGACGAATCGGAGGTCTTCATTTCCTTTTATCAGAGTGTCATTAACATTACTCAAATCCTTGTATCCCGCGACGGGGTGAATCTTGTGAGGCAGGAAATCTCTCTTGAGCAATTGCGTTAAAATCCGAGTTGCGCACAATGAGTCCGTATCCAATGCGACCAAGATCAAGATACTAGGTGTAGTGCTGTGAGCATGGTGTTTCAAGTGTAGGTATGCCGAAGAAAACAAATCCCGAGAGATGTACATTGCGAGTCAAGTCGCAGCGGTCGGGCCGAAGCCTAGAGCTTCGAACGAGTGGTAGCAGGTGGATAGAGCGAGCGAGCGCTATGAGTGACATATACTGAAATCGGAGGTACTGTTGCTTGTGCCCTCGAAATATTTCAAGCAACAGAGCTCTCCTATCCAGCCCAAATACTTTCTTTGTCCCGGCCGAACCCAACCACGCGTCGCACAGTCAAGTGCCGTACTAGCTGTTGGTTGGTCCCCTAGGAGAAAAAATGATAGGCCTACGGCAGTGTCCTCCAAACTAGAAGAGCATAGTAAATTAACCACTGGGATCGTCTGTAGGGAAAAATGACTGGTGATTCTCAATGTAGGCGCAAAGGATCTGTACAAGGAGGAAACCCTGGAACTAGATAGGTACTCTCCGGTACAATGAACTCTGTACAGAGGCGCGTGGAAGGTACTTTTGCTGCTGGCAGGTACCTTTTGGCGAGAGGGGTGTTTTTGTCTGCTCGGAAAACGCGTTGAGGGTTAATTGCAGTATACGCCAAGCGCCCCTTGCATTTTGTCACGTGTAGCCGACTTCAGCTCCTCCATTTTCTGCAGCATTTACCGGTACCTCTGCAGCAGACCGAGAGAAAAAAAAAGTGCGGAGCGCCAACCAGACTACCTACAGAACGCCCTAAAGTTGTGAAAATTTCATGAAAAGTGCAGTGTGCATATTTGCTTCTATCTCGTATTTATTTAATTTGATTTCTAAAACACCAGCGTGAAACATCCAAAATAGGAAATAATCGTGATCAAAAGCAGAAGTACCGGTACCCGTTACGCCAAAACCAAAACCTACGCACCGGAGTAAACTCAATTCACTGCTCCGCAGCTCCGCACCATACCTTCACCCCGCCCTCCACTCCTTCGCAAACACCACCTATTATCTCGGCAACACTTTTTCTTATCCACCGTTTCACAATCACACCACCCTCATCTGTGCCACTTCTCGCCCCTTCCTTTTCCGAAATACCCTTCAATGGCTGATTGTGCCCATATTCGGATCTCCCTGTATCTGGGTCTGCTAAAATCCATCCAAGGGCACCTAATATGAGCACTCGCCAAATCCAATGTAGCAACACGCAAGTTTGATTGATAAGTCTTTCCCGTAATCGATATCTCCGCTCAGTAGCTATGACGTCTTCAGCAAGTGCTTTAGCCCGCGGGTAAAGGTAATGGAGGAGAATCATAAATTGGAAAGTAATAAATGCCATGAATCGGTGGATTGATGGATTTTGAGGGTCCTTCCGCAAGTGAGACTGAGCTCTAGATGCTCCCTGCAAATTAGGAATGCCTGGTGGAGTTGGTGGAGTAGAAGTGTAGTACTGGCGCTGGCAGAAATCGTTGTCGAGGTTATTCCCAATGCGTGGTAAAGCAGAACAGTATTGTGTGCCCTTCAATTCTGGTGACAAGAGCTGTGGTTGAGCCTCCTGTCGTTCCCTCAAAAGAAATAGCTGCCATTTAAGTTCCCTCTCTTTCAAGCAAAATACGCATGCACAAAGCTGCATCTCATACAATGGGTCTCCATACTCTGGACCATTTTGTACAGATGCCTCCCCTTTGCCTTTTCCTGGGGGTGGTGATCCTCTACTCCCCTTCGGCGTTTCATCGGATGCCCTATCAGTATAACTCTTTTGGGCTGGTGGCTTGTCACTACCAAGAAGTCTGCTCAGTAGTCCCCTGGGGCGGCCGCTCCCTGCTAAGAGCATAGCTGAGATCGTTGATAGTTGTCGTATGGCAGAAGAAGGGATATTATCTTGAGATTCCGTGAACTTCCTCTGGGTAGCTGCCGACTGTACCCCATGCTCATCTGAATCAAGTTGTATAACCGACGCCGGAAGCCGAGAGGCATCCTCCTGATTCCGAACTGCTGTCGCAGAAGCCACAATGCTCCCCGCGAGGCCCGCCAGACAACTCTGCTTCTTACTATCCGAGCCTTCCTCCATGCTCGTTGTTAATTCCCTCAAGAGCGTTTCCGCGTCTCTGGAACCGCTGTGAATCAATGGATCGAACTCGTGGATATTTATTGCACGAGAAGGTTTTGAATGTGTTTGTCTGAGTATCTCGGTCGCTGCGCGTAACAATAATATGGGAACGCCCTCCAGTAGAGGTCTGGATGATCCCTCTTAGACTTTTAAACCTCATTGAAGGCCATGAAGCGAGCAGTAAGCTTATATCAAAGCTTTGTGCTTTGTGTCGAAACACACAACATGGCTTTCACTGTGCCTTGACCACTTTTTTTCCTTTCTTTTCATCTACTCTTCCGTCATTCTCTTGCTAATTTATTCATCATCGACAGTCCAGTGGATGACAGGTCTGTCCGATACGACATTATTTGTGAAACTTTAAAAGTTTTGAACTATACTAAGCTTTCCAGGTTTTGTTGACATGGGAGCTCCAATAGTCTGATCTAATATCGCAGTATCAATCGAAGCCGTGAGGTTCAAAATTAGCACGTACAAGTATACAAGGCTGAAAACGAGGCAGTATGTTTACGGCTAGATGCTCCTCTAGGTAAGTAAATGTCTTTACGAAATCAAACAATGAAACGATGGTAATGAAGGAGTGGTGGCCCGGTTGACATGGCCCCTCCTGTGGAGGTACGGCATAGTGGTGGGGGGGTGTAGGCCTAAGCTCGTGAGTAAGTGTTTAAGTACACTTCAGTCTCCCTCGTACGTCGTAAGGCGGACGACACTTACCAGTCTACTATGTACTACGAACAACACTCAGGATATGCAACGCTCTACTAGTGGCATGAATGCTATTTACTAAAGTAGGGTATTTAAGTAGACCTCGAGGTGTAGATAGATGTTCACTCCGGCAGGCCTGCGTGGAATAGTTTCCTGCAATGCCAAAATTCAATTACAAGAGTTGCAAGAAGCCGTTATCTTGAGCTATAAGATTCAAGACAGGAGGAACTCACGGGAGAGTATAGCTTGCAAGCAGGCGATTATAAGGTGAGGCCTATGCACGCCCCATTTTTCTAGATTCATGATCTCCCGGATATACGTACATTGTTCCCCTATTAATATTTGAAGAACAGGACGTATGACGCACGGCCTACACTGTCCCACAAGGTTCTAGTATGTAGCCTGTCATGCTTTTTGCTACTCAATCCTAACAGACTACCACCCCTCAGCTTTGGTTGCAGAAAGCAATATCCCTACTCTTTCAATCTCCAGTCGTCCTAAATACAAGTACCGTTATTCAATTGTTCAGTTCCCTTTAATGACCCCGCTCCGTCTCCCTCTTCAAGATGCCCATAGTTCCTTTGATTGCACAACGAGTTAATTAGTACAATATGAACAGAATTAGAAGAAAGAAACATTAGTACTCTCAAGCTCCTCCAACACAACTTGTATGGTTGATCTAGCCTCGTCCTGTCCCGCACTGGATCCCACACCCAATTTATTTGCAATTTGAGGTCGTATCCCCTTTGACCCTCACTCGTACCCCCAGTTCCAGAGTCACGCCTCCGTTTCCGATTTGGTATATCGTTGTTTATCAATGCCGAAATCATTGATAAGTGCTTCTCTACACCAACTGGAAGCCTACATTGCCCAGAAAACCATGTTGTAGTAAGGAACGCCGGTCCAGGTATTTCTGCCTGACGAAACTTTTCAATTGTCCTCTGCGTCCTGAGTGGTGCAGGCTCATCTTTGTCAACCAAGCATACAACTCTTCACAATTCCACCCCCTAACTGTCGCTGCGCTCGCTGGTAGAGCAACTGGAGAGAGGCTCTTTTGCTGAATAGATGTCCCACCGCGATCGCCCCCTAGAGCTGAGAGCCGGGACGGAGAATGCATTATACTACTCGTACGAGATATATAAAGTACTGGAGGGTTAGTCCTCTTGCACACTCGGCTTAGGGGGCTTGGAGTTATAAGAGTTGGTGTAGTTACTTAGTAGAGAGATTTTGCTGGATTTTTGCAGTCCGTCTATGGATCCGGCTTCAGTGGCTAGAAAGGTAATCAAGAGGATCTGATCTTAATTAGGATTGATGAAGGGTCACGGTAATGTTAAGGTTATTGTTAGTAAGCACTAAACGTAACAATAGTTAATGGCCCCACTGACACTCTCAACGAGACATCACTGACATCCCCAACGAGACACCACTGACGTCTGAGCATCGACATGTGAATGTAGAGATCATGTGAAGGCAGTGGAATCTGAACATATGTAGCGGCTAGAAACCCCCGAGCAGGTAAACAGAGCAGTATCAGTTAGTAATTAGCTAGCGAAGGCGCGATTATTTATATTAATAAATAATCGATCGCATAATCCAACAGCTGCACCACATAGCCTCCTAATCTTACATTAAAGAGGCATCCAGTCTATCTCTTAATTCGCCACTTCCACCACTCGGTATAGGAAGCTTGTCCTGGCTCACCAGGTGGTAAAATGTACTCTGTGCAGCGAAGGAAAACCTTGATCACGGGAAGTCATATTCTGAGTTTGGACTTCTGTTGATAATTATTGAGATAGAGAGGGGATTAGCATATGGACAAAGATGTGGGTGTACGTAGACCCAGCTGTGCACTGGTTCTTATTTACAAACGGAATATGTCAGGTTTCCATTAACGAGTGAGAAGTAACTACTAGAGGTATGGGGTGAACTCAGGGTAAGAAGGAACCGCAGCTGATGTTTTTGGACTAAACGTAAGCGACAGTGTGGCACACTCCACAACCCTGACAAAAAAAATGAATACAAAAGTTGTACTCCGTAGAGTTATTCAATTGGCGTGAAATTTGAAACGGGACTCTAGATACAGTGCCTGGGGGGAATTTACTACGCACCCCTTTTTTATGCAGCGATCGACTCCCAGTGAAACATGAGTGATATGCATGTATCACAATGGGTTGAGCCCTAACCCAGATAATATATACGCCGCCAGACAATACTTATATACAAAATTTATCAATATTTGGTATACCATCCCTCAGCTCGTCGAGGCATAGATCTG
>Ga0307511_10008626_pt1 | contig 10190 bp, 15 predicted proteins | sample 13_EM_MG_FD_200266 | JGI IMG/M metagenome (GOLD analysis project Ga0307511, IMG submission 200266) | Populus trichocarpa ectomycorrhiza microbial communities from riparian zone in the Pacific Northwest, United States - 13_EM | ecosystem: Host-associated > Plants > Roots > Unclassified | place... | reverse complement strand
ACCGTAAATCTCTTGGAAGAACTTGTTAACCGCTGCATCTCCACCAGCATTCGGATCGTCGGTGGTTGTGAGTTGCTTGTCATCGGCGAGAATTTTGTTGGTAATGCCGTCCCAGTTCTTGTAGAATGGCTTGTGGCCGGCCGATGCCGCGGCCGTGGTGGTTGTGGTAGTGGGGAACGCGTTCAACGCTGTTGTGTGGTGCGCCGGCGTCAGTCCCCGTCGAGCGGGAGCAAATCACGGAACACTCACGATCAGGAGCGTCGCCAACCAATCCACCCCACCTGATCGCAGCGACCTTGGCGAGCCTGACCTCCACCTTGACTTTGCCGATTGTATATTCAGACTTCTCTGTGTCGATCTGGCCCTTTAGGGGGTCAAGTTGTACGACGTTGTCCCCCCTAGTATATGAGAACTATGGCACAAAAATGGAGGTCGCGTTGGTATTGGGACTGCGACGAGCAAGCATTCAGAATCGGAACTCACCCCTCGGGGCTCAAACGTGATCTGAACGTCGGCCGCCTCGACACCTTTGTCGAAGATCGACAGGGTAACCCTGTCATCGGTTTCGTAAAACTCGTATCTGCATCGGAGACAGGTAAGTACCTCCGGATTGAGTACAGCGCTGGCAGGCCGGGCTGACCTGGGGGTTGGCATCGTACGCTGGCAATTTAGGAGAGCAAGAGAAGAAAGGAGGGTGTATTTCTTAGGTAAGCAACCTCAAGCCATAAACATGGCAGGTCACGTGTGTGATCACGCGGGTCACATGATACAGGTAACGTCACGGTCACGTACCAACGGATCGTGAACATATAAATACGTCATAGATGATCAAGCTGGAAAGGAACGCCGTCTGTCTCGCCACTCCTTCCAACGCCAACGACCAAGTCGCAAACCATGACTGAAGGCGTCCCAGTTGCCAGCTTGTACTACTCCGACTCTCCCTGGTCTTGTGCTGGTGAGTCGATGTCTCTCAGTTTACGGCTTTCACTGACTGTTTTTCGCTCCAGCACTGATAACATTGTGAGATTTCCCCCCCAAGTTCATCGCTCGTGTAGGGTGATCTTGCGGAGATCGGACTGATAGCTCTCTTCAAACTCTAGAGAAGAGAAGGGGTATGGCCAGGATGAGGTGTTGCTCAAACCTGTCGACACCTGTGAGCGCCATCGCTTCGTTTGCTCTTCCTCTATCGATGGGTTACTGATCCCAGATAATAAGCAAAGGGACACAATTACTCTCCCGAGTACTTGCGACTCAACATGGCTGGCAAGTCGCCTCCGTGTTCACCATGGGTTCATGCATGGTGACACCTCTCCTCTAGCAAACCTACCGACCCTCATTGTCCCTCTTGAGAAGACGCTGTCCCCGGATATCGAGAGCCGATTCAAAGCGATTACAGATCCGAAGGTCTGGATCAGTTTCCACCCCCACACACATGCTTCATTGTATTGACTTGAGGCGGGGGTTAGAAAATTCTCGAGTTCTTGGATAATTCCCGATCAGCACGTTCGCATACACACACCACGTCCGCCGCTCCCGGTCCATCCTTGAGCCCAGCGACGATCGCCCTGTCGTCCATTTCGACCACGCTTATCGATCTCCTACACTCCCCGGCCGCAGACCCAGATGTGATTTCGACCACGAATCCCACTCTGTTATCAACTTCTTCGCCCCCATCAGCAGAATTCATCGCCTCGTACCGAGATATCGTGGAAACCCTCAAAGGCTATCTTGCAGCCGCGGAGGCGGGGAAGATTCACGTCTCTGAAAAGGTCAAGGCGTTCTGGAAGGCCAAGCTGGAGTCCCACGAGGATCTACTCAAAGTTCTCGAACCCACAGCCGATGAAGAGCTTAAGAAGCAGTACCTTGAGAAAGCGAACCAGGTATGGCAAGTTGGCTTAAAGGAGGTATTGGAGAAGGTAAACAAAGAGGTTGTCGGTCCATATGCGTTAGGTTCGTTCTGTTCCCCATTCCGCCTCCGCCATCCCTCCTCCCACGCACCGTTTCTTCCATCTTCCATCAATTTTCCATCATTCCCCAATCTCGTCGGACCGTCCGAGATTGATGCGGAACCCTAATCTGGTCAACCCCCCTCGCAATCATGCCCTTTAATGGACGAATAGCTCATTTTTCGTGCTCGGTTTAGGTGACCAAATCAGTCTCGCGGACATCCACCTTGCGGTTTGGCTTGCGAGGATCGCGCATCTATCCGGAGCCCTTCCAGATGAAAGTGGAAACAGTGTCATCGAGAAGATCGAGGGTCTGGTCGGGACTCAGTTCGCGAAAGATATCTCGATCGCCGAGGCACGCCGTCGGGCTGGCCTAGACTCCCCCGTGAAACCCCCAGGCACGAGTGGGGAAGGGAAAGCCTATGGTGCGGTCCCCCAGGCCTTCCAGCCTTCGGCTGGCAAGAGCTCGAGACAGAGCAGGCTTGCGGCATTTTGGGAGACTGTCAAGGAGCGACCCAGTTGGAAGAAGGTGTACGAGGCCAGGTTGCACTAGATTCAAGGCGACAACGATCCCCCCCTCTCGTCTTATGCGCGCCAACATCAAACCTTTGCGAGACAATCACACCTGTACAATTAGTTCCTTGTATCGTTACCCGACGATCCAATTCATATACTGTACGAAATACCAAAACCCGCTGTAAAATCACAGACGGGAACGGTAGATAACATGAACAAACATTAAACAGGTAAGGGGGGAAATGGTTATGGGGGTCCCAAGTAACGTAGCAGCCAAAGTCACGGGCATCAAACATAGTGTTATGGAAGCGACCAGGGGAAATGATATTTAAATGGGGTAAAGGCACGAACCGGTTAATCTGTATATCCATCCAACAGAGCGGCAGAAGGGTTCGCGTAGGGGACGTCCGTTGGATGCGCTAATGGAGTTTTGTCTTGCCTCCTGGACAGAACAGCACCCCGGATCGTATTTTCCCACTTCTTGAACCACTCCCCTTCTCTCTCCCCAATTACGTACGTCTCTGCTCGTACAACGGTTGAGCTAGAGCTTCCAGCGGCCTCTTCAAAAGTTGGGAGCTCGTCTCCTTTGTCCCCTTGTACAGGAAGGACGACTTTCAGGGGGTAACCACCTCCGCAGACCTTCCAGACTCCTCCTCCGTGCTCGTGGAAGCGTTTGAAGAGCCAGATGAATGGATAGATGAGAGTGATCCATAGGAGAAGCTTTATCCACATGTTGGAGACGAGCATCGAGAGCCCGTTCGTGGGTCTGACGATGATGAGGTCGTTTGAGGAAGGGAAGGGGGCGAATTTAATTTTGAGGGTGCCGCCATAAGAGGTTTGTTGAACAATCAGGGTTTCGATGGCTTGTTTTAATGCGCCAAAGTCCCAGCCGTACACACACTGCGCGGATAGAGGTTAACTTAACCGTTGTACTCCTCTTTGGTTCCACGCACCTTGGTGTATACGAACTCTTTGAGCAATTTGTCGCTCGCGCAATAGTCGTCGCACCATTGCCTGACGGTTCTGGAAGACTTGAGTTGGATTTCACCTTCGGACGAGGTGTCCCGATACGCTGTCGGGTTGCGAGAGTAGCTTCCGATCCATGGGGGCAAACCTTTGCTGTCCCTTTCCTTACACCATAGTTTGTACGCTTTCCTCTCCTTCCTCCCGGGTTTCCTCATCCTCGTCTCACCGATCGGTGTGCCGGGGACTTCGACTTGTTGATAGACCTTGCCCCGGTAGGCGGGCTCATCGTCTGGAGCTGACCACTGCGCCGGCGCATGTGCGGGATCGGTAATGATGTTTGGAGTGAGGTCTATCCGGAAGTCGAAATCGACGACGACCTCGGTGTATGTTTCGGTCCTGGTGTCGTCGCATCCACGCCTGTGGCCGTGGTTGTTGCTCCCGTGGTGGTGGGAGTTGACGATGCGGGTTCGGGTTTCTTTGTGGGTCCCGCTTATGTGGAGGTGGTATGTGGGAGGAGTAGCTGAATGGGCGAGGAGGAAGCGGTAGAGCGCTTCACCTGGATTCCGCAGCATGGGGTTAAGGACGGTAGATCTAATCTCGAGTAGCGAGGCACGCACCGTCTTCGTTCAGATGAGAATCGTGAGATACGATAGCGCCGCCCCCAGAGGTGGAGAAGGAAGCGGTATAAGTGGAGAATGCAGGTGGGGGATCTTGGTGTGGCGGGCTTGGAAGAAGCCTGTCCTCCGTGGCCTGCTCGAAACTGGGGGGTAGTTCCTCTGGAGTTGGAGCACCGCTCGGACCGAGAGGAGTGAGGTGGACCTCTGAGTGCTTTGCGGTGGTAGGTGGGCTGTCGATTATCATTTTGGTGAACGGGCGGGAAGAAGACGTATTGGTGTCGAGGATACCGGAAGTAGTATGCCGTGGCTGTGTCAAATATCCGGCACTGCGTCAAATTTGAAAGACAAGCGAGCAAGAAAAGGAGCTAGATTGACTCGAGGGTTTGCACGTTGCGAGGGTGCGAGGCGCAAAATGAAAGCATATAGACGATATCCCTACCGTTCCTACCGCCCTCGACGACGATAGAGCCAAGCTGAACGTTGCCGACGAAGATCCACGGTGAGGTCGATCCCTCATCCAACTCATCGATCCTTCGACAGCGTGTACTTCGTCGTGCGGGCCTAGTTCGGTGGGCGGTGCCTGGGCGCTGGGCCTTGTGCTCTGTCTGATTGTTTCTCACCTGTATTCGCCGTTGACTTGTTCCCAAACCGCCACCGTCGTTGAACGTCTGCCAGCAGCGAACCCACTCCAGGCGTCAGCAAAAAGCTACCAATGTCATCGCCTGCGACAGAGCCGCCCCCTATCACTCCTACACCAGAACCAACTCCGACGCCAACCGAAGGCCCAGGTTCTTCACCGACAGAGGGCCCAGGATCCTCTCCAACTCAAGGTTCGGGTTCCTCTCCCACTGAAGGCTCAGGATCTTCTCCCACAGTAGGCCCAGGATCTTCTCCAACCGTCGGTCCTGGTTCCTCCCCAACTGAAGGCGCCGGTTCCTCTCCGACTCAAGGTCCAGGATCCTCTCCAACTGAAGGTCCAGGATCTTCTCCAACCACTGGTGTAGGCGTGTCCACTTATCAACCTCCTCCCACTTCTGATCCGCCCTCTATGTCCCAACCGCCTCCGTCGTCTGATCCTCCACCGCCCACTACTATTTCACAACCCCCTCCAACATCGGAACCCCCGCCGACCTCTCAACCCCCTCCAACATCTGATCCACCGCCAACTACTATCTCCCAACCACCTCCAACTACTATTTCCCAACCTCCTCCAACTACTATTTCTGAACCTCCCCCAACTACAATATCTGAACCTCCTCCGACCACCATTTCACAACCACCTCCGACTACGATTTCACAACCTCCTCCGACCACCATCTCCGATCCGCCTCCCACGACCATTTCCGATCCTCCTCCAACCACTATTTCCCAACCTCCTCCAACGACCATTTCCCAACCTCCTCCAACGACCATTTCCGACCCGCCCCCAACCACTATCTCACAGCCCCCGACCACCATCATGTCCCAACCTCCCACAACGTCCGTCCCTGAACCACCCACTACAACTCTTCCACCGTCTACGACTGTACCGCCTTCCACAACCATCCCCCCGTCGACGACTGTACCACCTTCTACAACCATTCCACCGTCGACGACTGAACCGCCCTCCACAACCCTTCCGCCCTCCACAACCCTCCCGCCATCAACGACTGAACCGCCGTCCACAACCCTTCCACCGTCCACAACTGAACCGCCCACCACAACCCTCCCGCCGTCCACAACCACTACCACTAGTACGCTTCCACCAGAAACTACCACCACCACGAGCGCACCCCCAACGGAAACTACCACACTTCCACCAGAAACGACCACAAGACCACGGTCCACAACCACGCAGTCTTCTCATCTTGTAGTCGTGTAATTCTCCACTTTTGACTCTCACAAAGCTTGGGGCTCGGGCTAACGCGTTTTTTTTCTAGTTCAACATACAAGTCGACCGTTTATCTCACGACCACTGACGACCGTGGCTCAACGACACTGACCGCACCATCCGTCATCACGTCTACGGTCGTCTCAACGAATTCGTTGGGGCAACCCGTGACCATAACGCGGTTATTCAACAACCCAACCCTGGTTCCGGACGGGAGTCATGCAAACACTTCTGCGTAAGTTCGATCAATTTTACCTCTGCACCTTTTCCTTATCTCGGCTATCCCATTCGCGTAAAGCTTCTTCCATAATAAAGGCGCGGTGGCCGGCGTCTTCGTGATCGTGGGACTCGCCGTGGCCGCGATTATCGTCTCCGTCTTGTTTTGGTTCCGTCAAAAAAGAAATACCCGCATCCTCGATCACGACACAACCGTTGCGGCAACTCTGGCCGAACACGGGTATACAAGGCAGAGTCTCATCGATGGAGATGAGCATCGCACCTCAAGCAACCCAAGAGCAGCCACGACAACCCCTTCCGGTTCTGGAAGCAGCGCCAACATGAGAGGGCCCGGAAGTGCGGACGTATGGTGGCCCAACTCCGCTAACATGACCTTCGGTGGGTTGGGCCAGGCGCCCGTCTCGGTCGGCGACGTACACGGTCTTGCCGATAGCCTTGGCCAAACATTCAACCAACAACCGAATTACCAGGCGCCACAGCAGAACCCCTTCAATGCGCCACAGATGGATGGCTACCATGCAGCACAGCACGATCCCTCCCAAGCGGCGCAACAGGGTATCTCTCAAGTGTCGCAGCAGGGCACCTCTCAAGCGCCACAGCAGGGTAACTACCAAGCACCGCAACAGGGTAACTACCAAGCACCGCAACAGGGTAATTACCAAGCACCGCAGCAGGGAACATACCAGGCACCACAGCAGGGAACATACCAGGCGCCACAGCAGGGAACATACCAAGCGCCACAGCAGGGTACATATCAAGCACCACAACAGGGTACCTTCCAGGCGCCGCAGGACGGAGGCCCAGGGCCAAGTAACCCCGGTGGGTCGTCCGGTTTCGGTATTCTGTCTGGTTGGCCATTCTTCGGTCAGGGTCCAAAAGATACTATGGGGAGCACCGAACCATTACTTGGGGGGAACTTCGGCAGTGACAGTCCACCGGAGTACAGTACTCCCATCCTTCCGGCCAGGAATCCAATGAGGCCAGCGGGGGGCGCTGGACGCAGGCGCAGCGATGGACGCAGTGGTGAAGGGGATTCAAACGATGACGCCAGCTTCTACGAAGATGATGATTTAGAGTTTGAAGCACTCAGAAAACGCTCGCTCAAGGTACGCGCGAGAGTGGTCGACTTGTCATAGCCTCCGATTACTTATTGCCCATTCTAGGTTCGAAACGAGCCAGGTTATTAGTTTCGGGTTCAAATGGTATAGCGCGACGATGTTGGACTTGCTTCTCGATGATACCCTCAACTATTTTCTTTAACTTACTGGGCTTTTCAAGGCCATGCTTACCCTGGATGATTAACTCTCGTCATTAGATCCCTGTTATGCTGTTATGGACGTTAGCCCATCCGCATCGGCCAGTATGTGTTCGGCCCACCGGTGGCCATTATGTATATACACCTTATGTACGCGACTACGCTCACTACGCTACCAACCTTACAGTCACTTCTATAAACGGACAATTTTCGCAACGGTGTCGATATATAGAACGTTAGTTCCTTTGCTAATTCTGGGGTCGCGCGGATGTCGACACATCCGGGTGTTTCGGAAGGGGACGTTTATAGAGTGCGAGTAAGCGAATCTCCATCACTTCCATCTGCACCTTTTGCGTTTACTTCGCTCTCGTCGCCGTCTCCGTCTTCACTAGTCACTCCCCATCCGCGACCACCCTTCCGGCTCAGGGAGGACGGTTACGGCCCCAATGGACTACCCGCTCGTTCCCTCGTTATCGAGGTCAACCTCAAACCGGGAGAGAGACCGTGAACGGGACAACGACGACGCAGACACCCTCGTTGACACTTCTACCACTACAAGCACGAGCTCGAGGTCTTCGAGAGTCAGGCTGAGTGGGTATGGAACTACTACCGGACTCGCGACCTCGTCCTCGACCTCCAGTTTCCCTCTCATCTCATCAACCTCGGACTCTAGAAATACCTCGACAGCGTTCCTCGCCCCTCGGCTCACAAGGCATTCTTCGCACCCGGGCCCCAACAGCTCCGCGCTTCCGAATCCGTCCCATCCGGGGACCAACATCCACGTTCATTCTCCGTCACATTCCCACCGCACGACCTCTCACTCGCATCAACACACTCCCCACGAGTTTCTGTACCCTATGAATTCCTATGGACATACAGGAATCTCCTCTAGGTCGTCTGCCGCGTCTGTCTCTATGTGTTCTACGGCTGCGAACTCCCCGATCAACTCCCGGGCCGGCTCACCCTCGCCTTTCTTCTATTCTTCAACGGGGAGTGTCTCGTCTAGCGACGAGGACGAGAGCGAGCCCTCTTCGCCTTATTTGAACACTGTTGGCGCATGGTGGAGGGAAGACTCGAGCTCAACGTCCCGACGAAGGTGGCCCTGGCCGGTGAACGGGGGAAGTGCTGTGGGGACACACCCCAGGCGGCGGCGGAGGATGAATGGGGTCTGGGTTAGGACGTTGAAGAGGTTTATTCGGGGGTTATTGTGCAGAAGGCCTCTCATTCCCAAACAGCCCGTCATGATTGTGCGCACTTCCTCCCCCCCTTGTCTTTGTTGGGAGCATGCTCAACGATCCTAATTTTAGCTTTTGACATTACTGGTCCTTATAGCGTTCGGAACATCTCTGACTTTCCTCCTGGTACACATCTTAAACCCCGACAAGGAACCCCTCCCATGGAGATACTACTGTACAGTCCCTTCAACCTCCACCGCCCCTCCATCGTTATACCCTTCCACCTCCTACCTCAGCCACATTAAGACCCTACGTAATGCAGCAACTAATCCTCCCCCTGACTTTCCCCCATCTGATCTGGATTCCATCCCGCCCATCGGCGCCTTTGTCGGCGTCTTCTCTCTGGACAGCTCTTTCGAGCGGAGGCAATTAATTCGCTCCACTTGGGCCAGCCACAAGCGGAGCAGATGTGGTACTGGAGAAGGAGACGGTGGGTTCGGCACATCCAGGACGATCGTCAGGTTCATTCTGGGTGTGCCAAGTAAAGATTGGGAGAGAAGAATCATGCTCGAGATGGAATGTACGTCTAGTTCGCTTGACCGAGTGGATATATTTAGGTTTGTCGATGATTGGCTGACTATATGCGTGTTTGATTCGCGACCGCAGCATTCAATGACATCGTGATCATCCCGATGTACGAAAACATGAATGCTGGAAAGACGCACGCATACTTCACGTGGGCTTCTTCCAATGCTTTGGTACCGCCGCCCGTGACCGCGCTCCCTTCGTCACCATCTTCACCCGTGAACAACCCTTTCACATTTTCGTATTCGAATGCGACATTCCCGGCCCCACCGCTGGCCGACCACGACCCTATCCAACTATGGCAAGAGCGAGCATCCGGACACGTGCGACCTTGGGTTCGGCCAGATTTTGTGGTCAAGGCTGACGATGACGCGTTCGTGATGCTTGCGGAGCTGGAGTCGAGGCTTAGGGTCAAGCTAAACGATGGAGTCAAATCCGAACCTGTTGGCAACCCACCGTACGACGATAACGACTATCCGGTTCCAGACCCTCCTCCTAAAGGGGGCAAGGGTTCCCTGAGTTCTCTGTCGCCGCCGGATAGCGCGCGAACGCCAACCAAAGCCACGGTCGTGGATCATCCCGTCCCGACCGTCTCCCGCCCTCCCTTCCATGAAACCCCCATACCCAAGAAGTCAGAAGACCCCCTGATATACTGGGGCTACCTGGTAAAGAATCGATTCATGGCTGGAGAGTTGTACGCACTATCGTGGGGTTTGGTTGATTGGGTAGCGAGGGATCAGATTGTCAAGACCAAAATCAAGGGAGCGGAGGATAAGCAAACTGCGAAGTGGGTGATGATGCATCCGAAAGCTCACCAGGTAAAATGGGCGAACGAAAGGTGTTGGATATATGATCATCCTCGAGCAGGGACTGTGTAAGTGATTCGCCCCTCTTCTCCCCCCCCCCCTTTCTAGGGCGTTCGTCGCCGTTCACCGACGCACTTTGTTGCTTGTGTTTTTGGAAAGAGGGCAAGGGCAATAGCTAATCTACTTCACAATGGATTTCTCTAGGTATTCCCACGGA
>Ga0307511_10008625_pt1 | contig 10191 bp, 11 predicted proteins | sample 13_EM_MG_FD_200266 | JGI IMG/M metagenome (GOLD analysis project Ga0307511, IMG submission 200266) | Populus trichocarpa ectomycorrhiza microbial communities from riparian zone in the Pacific Northwest, United States - 13_EM | ecosystem: Host-associated > Plants > Roots > Unclassified | place... | reverse complement strand
AGGAAAATGATTTATTACTATCAGCGGATTCTCAGGTTTACAGGCTGTAGCGCAGGCTGGTAAACCTATCCATGCGACAACGTATTACTTTACACCAAGAACTCCGTCTCGTTCAGTTTGAATAAGTGACTTAGGGGTTTCCCGAGCGTGATGCTTCTAGTGTTTCTTGGAGAATCTTCATTGCTTGCAAGTGTTGGAATAACTTCGGCTTGTCCAAAAATCTAGAATGATTTCAAGACTGATGTCTTTAAAGTTGATCCACTCATCGTCATCACTTCTATACCCTTCCTACCATACTAGGTATTGGCTTTTGCCAGTGCGAAGAGCAGTACGGAATTCGAGTACTCATTCGACTTCCTATCTACCGCCCGTTACTCCACCAGCTTGTTCCACATGACGACCTGGGAAGTTGGTCGAATCCTTTTCGACCTAAGGTTTGATCTTGCTAATGTAGAAGGTATTGTGGATAAAAGAAAGTCGACTGTCCGTTTATAGGTTGAGTGTATAGTTGTTCTACTTCTTGTTGATGTGCTGATAGTGGAACAGTCCGACCTATCTAGGCTTGAGTCTCCTAGATGTGTTCAAGAGGTTGATGTTCTCCGTAGAGAAAAGAACCTTTTGGCCGGCTGACAGAAGTGGTGGAATAGACTTCTTCTTGGTGGCTTGTTTGGCCTACTTGAGATTGGAGGAGTATAGGTTGCGTGAGGTGTCAAGATGATGTTCCTCTGCTGGAGTATAAGGAGTGATCGGCTAGGGGAAGGAAGAAGGACCTAGCTTTGCTTCAAAGCCTAGGAGTGAAAAAAATGGGCTATGTTATCTTGTGGTGTTGTCTCGGAGGTTCAGCTTTAGCTAAATCTCGCAGAATTTGTACAGGCATTCATTTCCTTCGACCTTGCACGCTCGTGAGGCTTAGAGGATTGACTTGTTGGCAATTTCTGACTGACCGTCCATCTGAGGGTGGTATGCAGTGGATGGTTCCAACTTGATTCCCTTTCTTGCTGCCCAATCCTTGAAATACTCTAACATAAAGAAAGTGTCTGGATCAAAAAGAGTATAATAGGGATAACTGATAACCGAAGCAACGTGTGTATCAAAGGTATCAGTGCACTTCTCTGCTGTAAGGTTATTAGAAACATGAATAAGAAACATAAATCCTGATTGTTTATAGACGCTTGTCAAAAGTCTTAAAAAGCAAATCATATGATCGTCTTCCAAAGGAATGTTTGGGCATAAGGTAGAGCAATAAGTGAAAACAGGAGACATCTTAAGAAAATTCATAGTGATATCCATCTAGGCTCTTGCAGGAACATGTAACATAGTTACTTGTCCTAATGCTGGCTTGTTGCTATAATTTGTCCATTGACAGGTATTGCAACTCACTATGTATTCTTTAATGAGCCTTGAAAATAGCTGGCAAATAAATTTATCTGGCAACCATTTCGACATTTTCTCAACTCTATTATGTACCATAACATCATAAACTTCCTTAATTATACCTTCGAGGTAGTTCTTACCATTCATGTCGTACGTGCTTGGTAGAACCAGCCTCCATTCTCCTTTCTTATTCTCTTTGCCTAAGAACCCATTGTCCTTGGTCACTCCTTTCTACCCTTGTGGATCATTATAGAGCTGTCTCCACATAGGGTATATCCTGAGGCATGCGATGTAGACCTCCCTCATTCTATCATCATTGTCCACGTGAGCAACGAGATGGAAATCGGGGTCTGCTTTGGGGCCATCTTCAAGATGGAGGTATATCTTTGCCACATTGATCACTGGCATGATTCAATACCTTAGGTTTGCATCTGCCTTGCATTTTGCCTCGCATGTTGATGCATAGTGTCTCTTGCGTTTGCAAAAGTTGCAACGACAAGTGGCAGTAGGTGCAGGAGCAATTGATGTCTTCTCCTGTAGTTGAAGGTCACAAACAAGGTTGTTCTCCACGCTGGTAGTCTGGTGGTGCTGGTACATAAATCCCACTCCTGGCATATATCTTATAGGATTAGGGGGGATAAGAGGGTTTTATGACCATGATTAGATCCACTAGCTTCTGCGGAAGCTGTGTTTCATTGTGATCTGGTGGTGACTGTGGCAGAGAGGAAGGAGGGTCTTTCCTCGTTTGGTAGGATCTTGATGTTGCAGTCCCATGGGTTGTTTTGTTTGGGTTCCTGATCCCATGGGTCGTGGCGAGCAATAGGTGCGTTCCTAACTGCCCATTCTTCCACACTCCACATTTGAGTGCGGTTCGGAGCTTCTTTAATGGTAAGCTCAGGAATGTCAATATCGAGAGTCTCAGAGCAGGAGGTGTTGTTAGGAGGGCTAGTGGTAGCTTTCAATTTCGATAAGTCTTGCTGACTCGACTGGAATTTCTTCTCCTTCTGATACACTGGCTCCGATAGAGTGCGGTCTAAACATCCGTGTCCGTAGGTTCCGCAAACTGAGCATCTGGTGGTGGGAAAGTATTAGTTCCCAATCTGGTGCGAGCTACCATGCAAGTGGCAGTAGCAGTCATGACAGTCTGTGTGGAGTTGCTTTCAATGCTACTTGTAGTATTTACAGGCGTCATTGACAAGGTCTGTAATGATGGCAGGAATATTATCATTGTTGGTGATGGAGGAGTCATCATCTGTGCGAGCGCTGATATGATGATAACTATTTAATTGATCTTGTTCAACAACGTGGGGGTCAGGATCGAACTCATACCCGTCAAAGATTTCTTTGAGGATGGTTGAGAGGGTATCCTCATCTGATTGCATTTCTTCTTCCTTGATATTGTTGTAGTCTTCATAGTGTCCATCGTTCTTGTTGTCGATATAGAGACAAGAGGGGTGGTGACTGAGGCTTAATTCACACCCTGCAAACTTGTTGTACTCGTAGTCTTTATACTTGAAGTTGATGCAGCCACAGGAAACCATTGTGAATTCTTCTGGAATAGGGGAAATAGATTGGTGGTTGGTAGTGATAGAGGAATCCTGAGGTTCCGTATTGTCTTCTGTGGGATCGATGCCTTGACGAATGAAGTCTTGTTCCTCGGTAGGATCGTGGGAGTATTTATGATTCCTTGATAGAGTGTCTGCTAACAAGTTTTCTTTTCCAGCCATATGTTTGATAACTAAGTTGAATTCTCGCATGTAAGCTTACCTGCGAGCTAGCTTCTGAGATGTTTGTTGTGGCTGGAGGAATGAGAGTAGTGGTTGGTGATCTGTGAGAACCGTGAACTTGTGGTCTCAGAGCTGAGCCTTAAAAAACTTCAGGGAGTCAACCATAGCAAGTAACTCCTTTTGGTAGGTAGGGTACTTCAGCTGTACGGGGCTCAATTTCCGACATCGAAATTGACACAGTCGAATTGATGCTAGTTCTCCTTGTCCTATTCATGATCCTAGTCCAATATCACTAGCATCAAATACCAGGTATTTTGGTTTTTCTGAGAAGTGGTTCCAGGGTTTGAGAATCTGTAGAGATTTACCAAGTTCGTTGATTTTCTCAAGTACAACAGTATATGTGTCCGTCCATCTCCAGGGTGCATTTTCGCCTTGCAGTTCTGATAAGGTATTTGACCAGCATACCAGTTCCGCACAGAACTTGCTTAGGAATATACCAATGCCAAGTATACCTTGTAATTCCCTGCAGTTACTGGGAACCTTGAAGTCCAATACTTTCTTGCGTTTCTTTGGGTCTATATGTAATGCATCCAGAGTTAATATGTGTCTTAAGATATCTAGACATTTGCTGAAGAACTGGCACTTACTAGCCTTCAACCAAAACTTCTCGTTTGGGAGTTGTTGTATAACCTTTTGTAAGGTAGCTACATGTTCGTCATCGGTTTCTAAAAATATAATAATATCGTCAATGTAACTGAGAAGGTCCTTAAAGACTATATCTTTAAAGGTTTCGTATATGGCTTGTACCATGGTAGCAGGAGTATAGCAGTCGCCTTGTTGTATGATGCGAGTGCGGTAATATCCCAAGTGTGTGAGGGAGGTAGAGTGTTGTTCCAAGTCTTTTTCGATTCTGCTGTTGTGGTACCCATCTGCTAAGTCAATCTTGCTCCAATATTTGCGAGTAGTGACCTGGTTCATGAGTTCCTCAATGCTTGTAAAGGGTGTGTAGTTGAACTCAGCCATATCGTTCTGATCCCTGGCATCTAGAATACGCCGTGGTTTGGTGGAATCATCTCATTTGGCTTGTACGAATAGAACTACCACATTGGTATCATGTTCCGTATGATAAATCCGGCCTGTGTCTTCTTCCTCAGGGAGCTGTGTAATATGCTCAGCATAAAATTTGGCGGGTGAGGGTCCCCATTTTGATACCAATGTAGATACTTGTTTCGGGCAGATTCGGTGGTTGATGGTTCTTAAGGGTAGCAACTCGTTCGGTTTGGTGGTCAGAAATAACTGTGCGAATTCAACAAAGGGGTTGAATTCCTGACTTTCTCTGAGACTCATAGATGAGACCATGAATTCGAAAAGTGGTAGAAGATAGTCTGGTACTTGGTCTTCTATAGAGAGTGCAGCAGATGTGACTTGCCCCGTAGCCAGCCCTGCTTTTCTCCATTCCTTGAGAGCAAAGCGTGCTATCCCTTCAGGTTAGATGGTGACAGGCTTTGGTCCTGCTGGAATTAAGATGTTCAGTGCTGTAAGCGCTGGCTTGCTTAGGATCATATCCCAGCCTGCGAGATGCGCTACATAGAGTGTCCTTGCCTCTATGTACCCTCCAGAGTCCATTTGGACATCACATGCTTTTTCTGTCACACCCTTCGATCCCTTGATCGCGGTTTTAAGTGACTTCTTGTCGATATCATAGGTGGGTAGGCCGTATAGTTGTACCAATTGTGCATTGATAAGATCTCCGCAGGTGGTCTGTATGTCCACAATACCTAATGCAGTGTGTCCGTTCACCTTGACTCAAACCCTGCTATAGTCTAATTCTTCAGTAGACAGGGGTTTTGCTTTGGTTTTGCCTTTGTAGTTGTTCTTGGCGATAACTGCTTTGCTAGTATGTTGCAGGGATAGGACTTGTGCGGCGGTGCGCATGAGTTGTTTGGATATTCACTTCTTGCATTCCTTGAAGGTGTGGCCTGATGTACAGCACCATAGACACTTCCCATCCGTGATCAACTTCATCTTGTCTTGTAATATTAACGTCTTGTTCACCACTTCCCAGTCAGGATCCTTGGTGCTTGTTGTTTTCATGGCAGGGGTCCTTTCAGGATTACAACTTGTTTACTTGCTATCTGTCTTCTGATCCCTATAGTGATTCCCACCAGGGTTCAGAACTGATGGGGTGCTTGCCTATCATGCAGGTTTGGGTGTAGTTGAGATACGTCCATGTTTTCGTGCAGCCTCGTATGATTCCGCCTTCTTGACCAGGTCGTTGAACTTCAAAGAATCAAGTAATTGGGGGACCAGGAAGGTTTCTATGTAGTCCGGTAAATCATTCAGGATTTTCCTACATTTAACTTCTTCCGAGATGTATTGGTTTCCATCCTTGTCGATAAGTTGAATCTGAAGCTCTTCTAGCCAGTTAGTAAAGATTTTGATACACATGTGTCGTCCATCCTTGTTGGGTGAGGCAACCTCCCATTCTTTGCATAGGAGGTCCTTTCTAGTGGGGGGAATGAGAAATTCCCATAGCACTAGCATGAAGCTGAAAAAAGATGCCTTGTCCTCTTCCTTGATGAGGTGGTGGTTATAAGTAGTGTGTGCACTACCTTGCAGTTTGAATCCAATAAACTCCAACGCTTCCTTTGATTCCAATCTTATACCTTTAATACTTAACTACCTCTGTATCGCGTTGACTCAAGTGTCAAGATACTGTAAGCCTCGCCATTTATTATCTCCACTGTTTCGATTTTCCGGAGCATCAATCTTGATTCTCTTCATTCGTTTGGACATTTTTGATGACGTTTCAGGTGTTACAATTCCTGTTGTCATTTCCCATTGTTGTTGTTCTGGGTTCTTACCACGATCTGTCCGTAACTTGATCTTCTTGACCTTCTCTAGTTTGCATATACTTCTTTGCCTGTGAACTGACGATCTGCTGCCAGAGTAATCACTGCTAGAGCTGCTATCGTCTCCATCATCATCTCCTCTACCTGCTGTTGTGCCCAACCCTAAAGGAGAGGTTAGGTCGTCATCATCTTCTCCATTGTTTGCAATGTCAGGATTGGAGGTATGTTCAACGATATCATATTCTGGTATAATGGCAGTTTGAGATCCTGTGCTGACTTCTGGTGCGGAATGTTCTCTAGTTGACGTCTTAGGAGGATCCCTTCCGTCTTGTCCTTTCGGTCAGCTAGCAATAGATAGGTCCTCAAACTGCCTTGCTATGATAGGCAAGACGAGATGCTGACCACATAGCATAAAGGACATAATATCATCCCATTCTATCAGGACCCAGTGGGGTTCTGTTAACTGTGGAATCTTTGAGTATTTTAGGTGCTTGTTTAGATCTGTGGTAAGTTCCAAATCCTTATTTTCAAATGGAATAGCCGTAATCCATAGTAAGTGTTTTGTTCCTCCTTCGAACAGCAACTGGATGTCCTTTGGATGAACACAGTTCATGTATTGAAGCGTTTCTGTTTAGGCAAGGATACTATGTATTTGCTATTGTACTTTCTTCCAATTTGTTTCTGTTATAGGAGGTGACTCAAATGTCTACGTTTTAAGGTGAGAGTCTTTTTCCGGTTTTGTGACATCGATGGTGAAGATGGTGAGTTCTGGTGGTTTAACAGATTCCTTAAACATCTCTGGTTCAGGTGTCTTTCTTTTCTTTTGTGGTGTGTTGGAAATTAACTTCTGGATGTCTTCGTGAATCATAGCTATTCTTCATCACTTATTGTAGGTGTACGGCTTGTCTGTCTTGGAGGCCATAATGTCAGTTACTCATTGGGATATTATGAGTTATCTTTCCCCCTTATCTGTATATTGTGGGGACAAGTACGTTGCTCCGGACGTGAGTAATTCCCTTTCGACTTGGGATGACTGTGGCTCGGCTGCCTGTTCGATATGTAGGCAGGATAGTGGTAATAAGGAGTGCATAGATGCTGGTTCATCATTTTCTTCCGCTCCTACAATGGTAGGTACTCCTGAGGCGTTGCTTATACCAACGACACCTAGGATGCCCTTCCCGATGGAAGGTTTTGGAGATAGTAAGGGTGGCGGCAAGAAGACAGTGAGATGGTCCCCTTATATGGAAGAGTTGTATAGCTCAAAGTCCTCGAGTTTTGAGCTGATGCCAACTGAAAGTGGTTCATTTGGGAAGGATGGTAGATATACCTTCGCCTGTGAGGGATCTGGTGTTGGATAGAAGAGGAAGTAGCTATATAGTTCCTGCTATACTTTCATATGTTTCTTCTAATGGTAAGAAGAACAAGAGTGAGCCTTGGGATGGTGATGCGTATTAGGACCCTGCAATTATTCCTGGGACGTATGGTACTATAATGTCTTATGCTCTCTGGTATAAGAAGATGAATGGGGATTGTAGTTGCCAGGAATACAAGAGATGTTGTCAATATTGGTGGGGTAAGGTGATGGAAGGAGGGTGGAATTGTTTAAAAGTACATAACACTGCCTGTTAGAACTCTGCCGTGTCTTGCACAAGGTCTTCTGTAGACTGCAGGTTGAGAATATATCTGCCTCGGTGGTGGATTCTTGTTGCTAGCTTTCATAGAATGTAGTTTGTTTTGTTGTATGTGTTGACGTCCAATATAGGTAATACCTGAAAAGGTATTATAAAGATACCAATGGGTGATCAGTCCATGGTGGTAGTTTTAATAGTTAGATTATTTTGTATATTAAAAAAAATGTAATAGGCGATGCTAATAGTAGCACTGCGGCCCGTTTAACAGAGTCTATATTACTACTAGAGTGATAGTGTATATCTGTTATGGGTTCCACTAAGTTAAGGACTCAGAGGGTCTTTGAGAGCATACAGATTTCCTAAATAGGAAGAGAATTAACAAGTACAATCTCTTTGCATTGAAGCTATCTAAGGCTTGTCTGAACTCTGTCTGAAGTTATCTGATCTGAGAATCCTCCTCCAGAAGGGCGGAACGGCTCAGTACTTATACTAGCCACCCAGCCTTCTGAAGTCTAAAGAACCTGTTTTCTGGGCTTTCCAGAAAACCTACTTTCTGGCCGTTCCAGAAAGCACTCCTCCATGACCATAAATATAGGTGTGGGAGGTCAGGCCTCCAGTACTCAGAAATGCAGGTGTGGATGCATAATACATCATGATAAATGTAAAGTATATAAAGACCGGATATACGCAAGACAATAGTAAGTAAGGTACTATGCTCGAGCTATCTGGTATACATGATAGGTGCTAGGAAATGCATAATAAGACAATTATAAGAAATGGTTTTCCATTACAAATTCTTAGTACTGCAAACTGAAACCTGTCTTCCTTGGACCCTACTCTATCTTAGCCATGTACCCTAATACTGACAACTACATGCTCAAATACCCCCTTGTTCCCTCTGCCTACGTCAAGGTCCACACCTCCCTCCTTGCCCTCTAGCATCAAAATGTTGACACCAAATTCCCCTCCAGATCCCTACCTAAGTCAGAAGCTTTAGAGTTTGACACTCAGGGTCCCAGATGGGCTTTCGAACATATCGTGAACTACGAGAAGAACAAGAGGAATGGCATAGTCAAGTACTAGGTCAAGTGGGAAGGGTATGGATATAAACAAAATACCCTGGAACCAGAGGAAAGTCTCCTCCATAAAGCTGTGAAGGATTATTGAAGAGAGTATGCCTGCACTGGCAACCAGCAAAAAAAGTGTCGAGGAAGGAGGAACAAGTAGTGTATTGGGTGAATGTGTCTCTAGGTAATTGTAGCATTTGATACCCTTGCCTTGTTATATTTTCCCTTGTATATTTTTATTTTTCTCTCTCGGTTTTCTAGTGGAGGCTTTTCTAAGAAGGGAAGGATATAAGGAACTGGGTTTCTGGTTAATGTTTTCCTTTAACGTGCTTTATCTATGGTAGTTTTGGTGGATTTTATTGGATGATATCAAGGTACGTTTTTGGCCTGTTTTGGCAACTACTTTTTTTGCACATGTTTGGATTAGGAAGGATTATTTGGGATTAGTCTTGTTGTTTTTACCCTGTAGTTTTCTTGTTATATTTCCTTATTATTACCTGTCATATTCCTATATCATTCTGAGTTATTTACATATATGTTAGCTTGCTAACCACTATCTCCTATTATGGTTGCCTTATTTGGGTAGTGGCTTATTCTGTTTTCTTCTTGGTTGTTTATCTTATTGGCAGTATTGTTTCTGTTACTTTGTTACGTATCATCATGATTCTAGACGTGTCGATAATAAGGCATCATATATTCATTATGATCTGGTATCCTAATGAGTCTTTACTGTTGGCTAGTATCAATTCTAATAGACTCATTACCTTAGGAACTCTGTACCTATTAAAGATCTGAATTCTGTGGCCTTAGATAGGACACTCCTCATTCAGCACATTCTTGTCCAGCTACTTCAGAAATATATAAGCTACACTAGTAATATGCTTGTCTACTTGTACCTCTTGATCACTTACGACACTACACTCAACAAACCTCTTATCCACCTACTATAGCCCTGTACAGGATATAGTAGGCGTACTTAAGACCCTATAACCACATTGGTAGAGCTGAGTTCCTTATAGAACCTCTCTACTAACTTGGTCTACACTTACAATCATGTAAACTAGTTTATTAGAGGAGAAATGAAAGCGGAGTAGTGGAGGAAGGATACATTTACTTGGAGATAGACCGAAATAGAGTATGGTGGTGGAAGAGATGCATATTATTAGAAATCTCTTTGGTTTGCAAGGTTGGATATTTATATTGCCTGTTTTCATGTTGGTATATCCCTCTCCCTTTTGGGTTAGGGGAGAAATAGAGACACTATATAGTCTTAGGCTCATTAGATGTATAGACTTCAAAAAAAAAAAAATTAAAGTATAGTACAACAAAGCTTTTAAGCCTTTGCATACAAGATTCAAGCAGCTCTTGATAGAGGTTTATTGAAAAATGGCTCACTTACCCCAGCCAACATTAGGGAAAGAGAACACTATCATATTTCTAGTACAACCAAATCATTCCGGTTTCAATATACAAGGTCTAAACAATAATTCTGGACCATCACATGTCCCCATATCCTCTGCTTTCCATACAGTATCCTGCA
>Ga0307511_10008623_pt1 | contig 10193 bp, 11 predicted proteins | sample 13_EM_MG_FD_200266 | JGI IMG/M metagenome (GOLD analysis project Ga0307511, IMG submission 200266) | Populus trichocarpa ectomycorrhiza microbial communities from riparian zone in the Pacific Northwest, United States - 13_EM | ecosystem: Host-associated > Plants > Roots > Unclassified | place... | reverse complement strand
GTTTCGTTTTGGAAGAGAGGCAGGACACTACTTCATTGCCCTCTACAAACACGGAATTTCGTAACCGAAAAAAAAGGGATTCTTCCCTGGCGAAAGGAAGAGTATGTACACATGTTGTCACCACCCCCGCAAGTGAAAAAAAATTAGGCGGTCTGAAAGAATATGCACATCCTGCGCAAATCATGGTCCCAGGACTACCCTCCCGTTCTGTAAAGGTAGTATTAGGTGGAGGCATGATATATGGAACAGAGCCCACTTGCTTACACCACCTCCCGTCTTTTATAACGAGGCAAGGACTCGTGGACTTGGATAATGGTCCAGGGAGCGTTCGTGGTCTGTGAATATGGATTCAAGAGGAAACGTATGTATTTGAGAGTAGATACAAGACGTTGCGTGAGGAGGGAATGGGAGTAGGAGAGTAAGGGAATACAGGAGAGTTATATAGAGATTCCGCCGTCCGAATAGCCGATAGAGATAATCCAAGTGACCCATGATTCATAACCCGATCCTTGCATCCATATCAGCTGAACTCGCCTTTTGCATACTCAGCCCTCGTATCGCCTGATCCTGTGCGTCTGGCCCTTGGGGACCATGCGCTGTGACATCTCTCCTTATCTATCCTACCACCGATAACTCGCATTCCCCTCTTGTCTCTACTGATAGAGATGTAAGTAGTTCGCCCTTGTAGGTCTGTCATTGACCCCGGGGGCTTGGAGAACCAGACTACAGTATTTCTGGCACGCTTGGGAGCGAGATCGAGGATAGTTGTTGCCCTGAATTCACGGATTCGAGTGAAATAGCGGATGGTTTCAATTTCCAATTAGTACTAATATTTGCTATAACCGAGGGGATGAAGCGAAGGCTCACACTGCAGCCATAGTACTGCGAACTTCTATGTCAGAACTTCAATCACATGTGAGTTTCCGCTCTAAAGACACCCCAAGACACCCCTTGTAGGAAATACTCTCGCTGTGGTACAAGGTCACGGGGATAAGCATTGACGATCATGGTAGGAATGGAGACAATTTCGTATGGAGGACTAAAAGGGCGGCCTAATGGAGACAATTTGGACATGTCAGAGAAGGATAAAAGAGCCGGAATTCGCTGGCAAAATAAATGAAAACAAGGCAGTAGAACCATAGCATTCATACTATAGCGATATCTACATAGTCTTAACGAATACATCTACTTTTCTCTCTCTCTCAAGATTCCTCCGCTCAATAACCTCGTAATCTTTACACCCCTAACCTCCAATCGTGACCAAAAGGATAGAGTAGAGCTGAAAATAATCATATTACCTAAATTTTAGCATCTGACCAATCTAGCCATACTGTTTAGGGCGCGTGCTGCAATCACCACTATATATGTCCTAAGTATTTATGGTTCAGGGCCTCTGAGATGGTTGAGAATAACACCAGAAATGCTCCAAATCACCTATTGCCGTAAAAACTCGCGAATAAGATAAGACGAGTACTGGATATGTTAAATAGACGAAACTCGGTCAAGAATACCAAATAGTATCTAATAACAGATTCCTTTTTTCCCCTCATGGGCCACTCCTTGTCACCACATGCACTTCGCTCTAAATTAAGCCTCCTGAACGAACTTACAAGCGTTACCCTGAATTTCGAATCGGCTATATAGAAGTTATTAGGCATTACTTAGGACACATACAGGGGCACTTTGGAGCATATAACAGATCAACATTATAGTTATATTATCCTCAACTTCCTCAGGCACACTCCTTTATCCCCCACTACCCCACGCTCACAACCAGCATGAATCGCTCCAGAAACATTTCTAGTATCTTCCGATCATTAACGAAGAAACGCTTTTGACAGCCCATTATTGGTATTGACGTCCAAGTCGCAAATATCCCCACATGCGCTCCAACCCAGGCCATGATATAGATAAGCCTTATCCTTTGGTTGATTTACATCAATCAAAATAATCAATAAACGTCCGTTTGGAAGGTCGCTAGTGGCTAGTCTCAAGAGAGATAAATGTCAAATGAATACTCTTGGCAAACTCCGATACTAAATGACAAATATTTCTGTGTTTGTCTCAATTCCCATTACAACAAACCGCCTCTTACGACGAGACTACTTTACGAGTAAGAAGGACAGTTCCAATACGAATAATTGTATCTGGGTATCAAATGGCTAACCAGCAGCCAGTTAACTAGTAGCCAGTTAATCAGCAGCCAAACTTCCAGAATATGGCAAATGGGTTTGCTACTATTCGACATTAAGTGGCAGCAATGTCTAATCTTCCTGTAGTCAACCAGGGGCAGATATTGCAAGATATCCAGCGAACGATTCAACGAGGTTCAGGCGAGTTCGACAAGAACAAAGGCAGATTCGGACGCAATTATATGTGATGCATCTTGTATTCGATTGTTTTAGGACGAAGTGGCTAACACCGGTGAGTCTAGTGAGGGCAACTTTTCTGCGAACTCTTCAATTACTCGTCCCAATGCATTCCTTGAACTACTATAACCAACGAATGGCAAATTTCGGGCGAACTTCGGGCGAACCAGCGGTCACCTTGGGAGGCTTCGTGGTATGTATCTGAATTCCAGGCAAAGAAAAACAATTTGGCCCTAACAGGTTGTAGGTCCCGAAGTTAACCAATTGCTGATTGCGTTGGACCTCCCTGTCGGCGGAACCGTCACTGGACATAGGAAGCGATTTGGGGAACAAGTCAATGTATGTCAATGAAAGTGATTTCAGTACTAACGATGTTATGGATTGCAGGTTTCACTTTGATAGAACAAATTTGCCATGAGCAGTTGTCTAAGAGGTTCTGCTTTTCTTCAAAAGAAGTTAGCTATTTCGGGTAAAATGTTTCAGTTTCAGGTTTTCCGTTGCTGTTTTCGGTATTCTGTTCTTGATCTTTGAGGGGTGGGTGGCGTAGTAAGCAATACAGGTTGTTTTTTTTACAAAAGGATTGTTAAGAGGGTTTCGCAACGCTCCTTATAATCGTCTCCTCAGTACGTTGGATTGAGTGAAGTATCATTCATGGACCAGAATAGGCTGCAATTACTTTGGCCATAGAACCAACTGCAGGTCATATCGGCGCTGCCCCTCTACCGGTGAGTTTGGCCTCCTAACCCCAGAGTACCAATATCCTCCAGTTAACAACATACCCCATCAACGCAAATATCTCACACCGTCCTGCTTTCAGTAACATCCAGCACACATCCAGCACTCTAGCATCTCCGGCCACCCACCATTTTTGAAACCTGCTTGCGCAAACCGGCTCATCCAGCGCCATGCGCCCTCGCGAATTGCTCACCGTCACAGACCAAAACTACCCCAACGAAGAGCCCTTTACCATTGAATTTGAGTACGTGGCAACCCTATCTTGTGGGTGTATTGATACATTGAATCCTTGCAAGAAGCATGCTTCAAGCGACGATCAAATTTCGAAAGATAACTTAGCAGGCCTACCTCCCATTTTCAAACTGGGGGAGGTTGTGTCAGTGGAACACCTTGGGGAGGATTTACCCTGTGGATGTATTCAGATCCGCAAGCTATGCCGAGAGCATGAACCTGGGCACGAGAAACCTAAATCAGTATGGGAATTTCTGAATTGCTCGAAAACACGGTATTAAAGCGATGGACTCTTTTCTTTTGGACTCTGGTTATCTCCTTTTGCTGCCCCTTTAAAATTCAAGGCTAATAATATTCATTACTGGTTTGAATAAGCAGTAACTTCCGGTATCTAATGTGAGCATTCTGTATTCTTTTTCTTCGATTTCTTTTAGAAATAAGTATCGTTGGCTGAGTGAGAACTGTGGTTTTCAGCCGAATGCTTACCACATGACCTCTGGAATCAATCCTTGTTTTAGTCCGCATTGCGTATCGCACATCGCCACTATTACTGTGTTCCTCACTTATTAGTGTATTGGTCTGCTTACATACTTGTCGGCTCATCATGTATTTAACTGCACCTATTTCCACTATTGTTCTGACCCATACGTCAATACGGCCCATTCATCAATGGGCCCAGCCCACCCATCAATATGACGGCCACAATAATATTCTAATATTAATTATCTCATATATTCGGAACTATTGAGAATTACGGGACTATGGAGCACTTCGGATAAATGGAAAAATATAAGATATAAATACATAAAATACAAGAAAATCTAGGCCTCCAGACATAGAAAAATATAATGTAGAATAAATGAAAATACGAGAAAATCAAGTCCTCCAGAGATATATAAATAAAATATACTAGATCAAGCCCTCTTCTGTAGAACTCGAGTATTTAATGTATTATTCAAATCAGGAGCCGATTTTTCTATTTATCCGTAGTGCTCCATAGTCTCGTATTTCTCAATAGTTCCGTATATATGAGATAATTATATTTAAATATTATTGTGGCTATCATATTGATGGGTGGGCCGGCCCAACCATCTTTAGCGTCCCCTTGATCAATGTGCCGTATTGATGTATGGGAACATAGGTATGTGGATCCTCTGATGATCACGAGTCAACCAGACTAGCGTTGTCGCCAAGCTTAGCCTTGGCTGTCAAGGATATTTTCTTCTTTTCTCTTTTCTCGCTCTATATTTTCTCCCCTCTCTTCTCTCTCTGTTCTCTGTTCCTGTTATCTGTTCTCCCCCCTCTCTCTACTCCTTCGCACTCCACCCATAGATACCCTAACTGAACTTATTCGCATAGCCTCTCTTATTACATCAAACACACATCCACATCTCAGGGGACTACCCGTGTCCGCATAACCTTGCTATTTATATAATAGATTACAGCCCCTGCCCTATGACTTGACTGTCCGTCTGCAAGAGAAACTATCTTGCCTATGGCGATGGATATCGAAATTGAAGAGCAGCAGCCGGTTGTCAAAAATTCCGTTGTCTAATTGTGCTGCTCGAAACTCCGTGGAGAGGTATGCAAAGGGATACTGGCTGTGAACCTGATCTATGCAGTCTCCGATTTTAATTACAGGCGCTGAGCATGTCTTTCACCTTACAATCAGAGCCTACACAGACCCTATCCAGCACCTAGCCATGACTACCGGTCTTTTCGTCGGAAATAAACAAGCGGATACTATTGTGTATACAATCTCGTCGTGGGGTTCCAGGTGGTTGAACACCTGATGAGGACTCCGGGGTTTACGCCCTGTTTATATTGTCGTGGCAAGCCTCCTTTACTGGCTACTGACCCGAGGGGAGTGGAAAGCAAAACACTGTAAGTAGATTTACCCACCGAATACACTAAAAAGACACGAAGTAACATGCCTACTGTGATGCTCGCAGGCGCGGGTGGAACGACAGGCTCTGTACAGGGCGCACGGTGAAGCCAGGGTTAACGCTGATTACCAGGCCCTGCCTTCTCCGGAGCGAGATTAGGGGTCTACACCTCCTCCACCACCACACCTCTGCCGTCACCTCCGCCGCCGCAAGTGCCGGTAAAGAGAGGAAGGCGAAGGCCGAGGAAACACCTGCTGCCTGTGGATGCGAATAACCAGCCAATCTTGCCGACGACCGACGCCAAAAAAGACTGACAATAGCTCCCCCGCTGTAACATCTATAGCACAAAGCGCTCCAGCTTCTGCCGCAAAATCAACGCAAAAAGAGACTCCTGCTAAGACCTTGCCAACACCAGTCAGAGCGCTGCCAAAAGAGGACGCAGCCGTTCCAGTACTCCCGTCCCTGTCAAAAGAAGCCCTCGCCCCCGTAAAAGCTCAGGGGAATAAACACAAATCCTCCAACCTCAAGAAACGAACTTCATCTGGCACACCTGGACCTCGAACTCCAACACAATCTGTTTCCGTGAGGACTATATTGCCCGAAGGAGTCGTCAAGCGCGGTCCAGGTAGGCCTAGGAAGTCAATGCTTGCGGCTGTGCACAATTCGGGTAATGGGGATAGCCGTTAAGAAAGCCTACCCCTCGTCAACACCACACCTCAACGGAAGGTACTCAGCGTGAGTTCATGATGGGAAGTCCAAACATAAGAGGACGCCAGTAGAGCAATTTTCCAAGTGCACTGAGCATGATAGTGCAGCTGCTTGTGGCCGCGCAATCGTGCCCGTGGGGTGGGAGGTAAAAACCTGCACTATCGACTAGGTCCTCCGGTATGTAGCTCCTCTCCTCAACTAATACGGACGGAACCAGATTCAGCTCTTTGCGGCTCTTGGGGTCAACAGGGCTTCTTTTCTCCAATTAAGCTGTTCTTTATTGTTGGAATCACAATGTCCCCTGACGCGAGCGTGACAATTGTCAATACTCTCATGAAGTTCCATCCAACGCCCGAAGTTCGTGAATGGGATGTCTGGCAAACACTGCAATACCTAACCCCCATGTTTCAGTCGTCATTCATCGTTGAGGCTTTCAAAGTTTCTCAACTGAACGGGGATGAGCTCCACAAGCTAACCAACTTTCATGCGTTACGGGACTTCTGGGTATAGCGTGGGTACACCTGCGACGGAGCATAACTACACTCTGGGGTGGAGGAAAAGTGTGAGAGAGGAGGTGGGTGAATAAAAGTTCATTATTTAACAGGGCTAATTTAGCAGATTAGCAGAGGAGGATTTGAAGGCGCCGGTTACGGGGCAGGGGTGTCTCAGGAGATCAGTGGGGCATCCGCTTGGAAGGATGCATGGTGAGAGAGGTAGTGAAGGGAAAGAGGTGCAAGAGGCGGCAAAGAAGGCAGACAGGATTTCGGGGGGCGGAGCTGCCGAAGATTAGGAAAGGTGAGCTTTTCTTCAATAAGTTTTTGGGGTGCTTTGAGGATTCATCGACCTGTTTCTCGGGGTTTCCGCGCAGTCGGAGCTAATTCTGATATTCTCTAATATGCAGCTAAATCACGGTATACTTCAGCTTCCAACCAATGACTCGACTCCCAGTCTTCCCCCGAGTTTGGGTTCAAGGTATCCTATTTCCACGCGTCTTTGCACTCACAATCACCACCTCGATCCGTCACCTCCAGCTCCGCTGAAGCATCCCCAACCTCCTCCTCGCCCCACGGGGGTGTTCCACTTTACAAACAAGCGACGCCGTCAGAGCAACTCCAGGAAAACGACCTTCAAGCTCAGCACTCGGGCAAAGACACTAGGCCGTGCACATCAATTAGGCGGAGAACGATCAGGCTGTAGTGCTTCCTATGAGTGGCCTCAGCAAAGGAACACTGATTTCTGGGCATCAATGTGGAAATATTATTCAAAGTTGTGTAGTCATCGGTTTCGAGACAAAAAAACGAGTGATCCACCGAGATATCCGTCCAGCAAATACTGTCCTACACTCCTGCATTGTCGCTATCATTGGCTCTGGTTTTGTGCCTTTTTCCTCCCAACCCCGCATCATGCGGCGACCTTGACTTTTAGTGTTTGTACACACAACCAAAGAAGTATGCCCAATTGTTTCATGGGATCAATTTTTTGAGCAGTTAAGTTTGAGCTCTACCGCATGCCTGAGGATTAGATGGATATATACATGACGACTCCTATGAGTACGACCACTATAACGACTCTGGCAACGACTCTGGCTATAATACAGGAGGAGGTTTATTGGACCATGGAGACCAGCAGACCACTATGTTGATAGTGCCCGCACGCCTGCTGGCCGGCGACTCTGATTCCGACTAGTCAACCATGTTTAACGACTGTGAAGGGTTCGAAGGCCTTGTGCAGGACATGGAAGCAGAATACCGAGAACTGCACCAGGTGCTTTAGCAACCGAGCGAATGGTGGGTCGTCCGCCACAGCCTGCCTGACATCAAGGCACAGAATGACTGGGATACCTACAGATGTTGGTCTGGAGGAGATATCTTGGTCCGCCTTGTGATATCCACAAGCAGCACGACTACTGAGGGTGCCTTCCTGACTCGAGTCCGAATCCACGTCCTTTACAAATCATTCCGCTACATCTAACGTATTTGACGGGGATCCGGTGCACTTCCGGGGTGGATGTATTTAATTGTTTAAAAATCGAATTATAATGCAAATAGGCTCAAATTGAAACCAGAGTTTTAGTATATACATAGAAGCCACCTGCAAGTGCCTCCCTAGGGTGAGCATTGCTATACGAGGTAGTGAAAAATGGAAGGTAGGAATTGGAGTATGTATGGACTAGCGTTTGATGTGACGGAATTGTGGCCTCAAAGGACTTGTGGGGTTCAATATTCGTTGTACGTGATGTATAATACATAGGAATGTTGAGGAAATACAGGAGAGTTATATAGAGATCCAGGCGCCCAAGTAGCCAATAGTGATAACCTAGGAACCCCACGGTCCATAATCCGATCCTTCGATCCTCTGCATCCATACCAGGTGAACTCGTCCTCCATGCATACTCAGCCCTCGTATAGCCCGATCCTGTGCATCCGGCCCGTGGGGGCTATGCGCCGTGACACGCGAGCGTACCTTAATCACCTTGTCGGAGTGCGTACTTAGTTAATCGCCGCGCGGAGTGGTTAGGTGTGTGATTCAGGATAATCGGTTATTACTACAACTCTAGAACTCATATCATTTTTCCATGCTCTGGTGGCCTGAAACATATATCTCACCATATCGAGGGCGCCTATGCAAAACATATAATAATTATAACCCTCATTCAATGCGTGTGTAACAATAGCCAGCAGTAAATCCAAATATCACTCTAGACTAAATCAAAAGCACCCTTGCAAGATGACTGACTATCCAAGCCTGGAATCTACCCTTTGCAAAACATCCTCCACATTCCCAATGAGGCCTGCATAAACCGGACCCCTCTCCTCCATCGGTCTTCTGAATTGTGCCAGTTCTTGCACTAAGTCCTGGCGGATACGTGCAAGATTGCTCAGCAGCTTTGTTTCCGTTTCAACATTAGGCTGGGGAAGTATGGAATTTTTATCTAGTTCCATTAAGATATTATTCACCTCCAAGACATTCGTAAGCATATCGATACAGGATATAAAAAGGGTGTCAGACATTGTGGTACGGAAAATGTCAGGGTTGAGCTTTATTATCGATGATAGGAATGGGTGTACAGTAGCTGTGTTAGTTTCAAATACTAGAGCGAGGTGTGTGAGGCCGTTTGACTGATTAGTGCCAGGGATTATGTACTCGAATGCCCAGGGTCATACGCATACAAGTGATTAAGTGGCCCGGAACCTTCGGGAGACCAAGTGCATGGCCATACCTGCCCAATTTACTTTAGCACGAAGATTTGCAATGCCACAGTGATACGGATTTGATTTCTACAAACCATCCCTACAATACTAGCATAAATACCGTAACGTAAGTACACTAAGGTCGCCACCGACAACACCGTGCAGGACGAGCCCACTTGGTCGATCTCGACACCCGGAGGGTTTCCGACGTCGGATAAAACAGAATACTACAGAGCGAAGCGACCACTACACGAATATCCAATTTTTGTGTCAATTTACAGAGAACTACAAATCCCCCCGAGGGTCAAGTTTCCCAAGAACTCGAGCTGAGTTGGGGCCATTTTTCCTAACGTTGCAGCGATTGGTGGCTGCAACTACTGAGGACTCTACAGGCAAAAGCGGCGCGTTGCAACCCTTTGGACCGTTAGTTAAGGCGATGGTGATTCATGGGGCCCCCTGCCAGAGACCGCTATCTACATCTCCCATGGCCTATGTCTGTGTACAATATCTTCAGCGCGCACACTCGTCAAGCTACCAATTGTGGCTTGTGGATGATTAGCCCATTCTTCCATTCGCTGGGTGTGTATATTGTCCTCTAAGTCAAGCCGATCCATTAACTCATATGCTGCATAGAGTTGCTGTTGCACCTGCTCGAAGCTTTCCCGCACGCGACCGACAACATTCGCTCTCTCAACATTGCGCCCACTCCACTCTTCTTCAACCCAGACAGTACCCATAGTCTCATATACTTCCATACCACACTCTGCAAACATCAGTAAATATGCAGTCCACTGTTTGGTAGTAACGGGGTTCCGGGTTGACTGCAGCGTAACGGTCCGACAGGACGGATGCGGATGTCGGTCTCAATGAACGTAGCAATACGTACGCAGTTCACCTGCGGAGGCTTAAGGAGCAAAGGCAAATACTATAGCGGGGTGCTATCCGCATAGTTCTCTACTGTTGGCAATAAGATTGGCAGTAACTGGGTCGGGTCCAGTACAAGTTATGGAAAGCGGGTAACGCCGTGAGTATGTCCCATAGCGAAACTGAGAACTGCTGAGGGAGGCGATGGA
>Ga0307511_10008621_pt1 | contig 10193 bp, 5 predicted proteins | sample 13_EM_MG_FD_200266 | JGI IMG/M metagenome (GOLD analysis project Ga0307511, IMG submission 200266) | Populus trichocarpa ectomycorrhiza microbial communities from riparian zone in the Pacific Northwest, United States - 13_EM | ecosystem: Host-associated > Plants > Roots > Unclassified | place... | reverse complement strand
CAGAGTGTGGCATCAGAGAAAGCAGGTTTAGCTGTGAGCAAGAAAGGCTTGACTTTGAAAGAGCTTCTTCAACATACATCCCATCACAATGCGAAAGTCCGTAAAGGTACTTTCTTTAAATATCTTCATATCCTGTTAGAGTAAAAGGTTGTCCTTAAGAGTTTTGGGTTTGTAATTGAAAGAGAAAGAAACTATTTATTCATAAAAATGCTTTTATTGAGTTTATCTGGTAGCTACTTGACTGTTTATTGCTTTGTTGATTATTATTACGGTATATATTTTAGCCTCTGCATTTATTATCTTGCGTTTGTTGGAAATATTGATGTTGACCAGAGCCTCGTTTTCTTTTCCTTTTGAAGATGCCTTGATGGGCATGAAGGATTTATTCCTCAATCATCCAGAAGAGCTTAAATTGCATAGATATGCTGTTATAGAAAAATTACGTGAACGGATCAGTGATGATGGGAAAATTGTTCGAGAAAACCTATATCAACTTCTTAAGTCAGTTATTTTACCAGGCTGCAAAGAGGTAATTTATCATTTCTTTCTAGCATGTTTGTGCAGGGCGGTTGCTTGGACACTTTTAAATCTATAAGGACATATATCAGCCTTGGCTCAATAAGTTATATTCTATAAACATTCAAAATTATGTTTATTTTTGGTATGACTTTTCTTTTGTAATGTTTTTTTTTCAATTTGTGTTTCTTGTTCTTCTTGGTTATTGCAAGAGCATGAAACTATCGTCATCATGATGTTAATGGTTTTTTTTGTTAGACAATGATAGGGGAAAAAAATAGGAAGATTTTCGGCTTATCATTGTATATCCTAATGACAATTGGTAAAGCACAAGCCCTCTTGTTTGAATCTTGAGAGCAAACCCTACATGGAAAGCGGTTAAAGGGAAGAACCATATCAAACATCAATGCCCTGACTATGCACTCATATTAATCAGTTATTAGTATTAATGCCAGTGTCTTTCAAAGACTTGATACAGATGATGAAAATTTCATCTAAAGATTGGCATACTCAAAATGCCTAAATTAAACTGTCATGGTTCTTGGATATAGCTAGCTGTAGTAATTGTTTAAAATGAGAAAGAAGGATTCTTCCAAAAGTTTTCAATTTAAAAAATAACAGGGGGTCTATTTTTTCTCTCAATCTTCTAATAGTGAGCTTTGAGACATTAATAGATTGATCTAGTGGTAAAGTTGCTTGTATGATTCAATAACTAGCCAGAATACTGCTTATAGGAGTGGTGCTATCGGTTTTTGTTGGAGGGTGGACTGGCAAATGAAGTTTGAGACTAGGGGATAATAAAAATTTACTATTTTTTAACAGAAGATGTTAGTTTTACTTTTGATGAGATTAGAGATTTGTGATTTTCTTTTCAATCAGATGTATCCTGTACAACAACTAAGTCACAAGGCTGTAATGGTTTGTTGTTTCCAATTACTTTTCTGTTTTTTGCTGGTCATTTTTCATTTTTATGAGGCATTCTGTCAGTTTCATTGCTATTTTATCACTCTTTATCATCATTAATTTATCCCCTCCTTTGACATTATTTCTCTATCCTTGCATGTCCAGGATAATCAGGGACCTGTCATTTCGTTAATGATGGCTTACATCTTTAATGCAATGACACATTTAGCAATTGACATTCGACTTATGGCATTCAAATTTTTTGATCTCGCTGTTGAATATCATCCTCCATCATTTTTCTCGTATGCTGAAAAGGTATCTTCATTTGTTCATGATATTCAAATGTTTGGAGTGCATTTCTTTATTATTGGTGTTTGAGAACCCACTTGTTTTGTATTTGTTCTACTCTTTGTTTGTTCATGGTGGCTAGTGCAATGTGAATAAGGGTCCGAATGCCATTGTTAAAGTTCTGCAGTCATCTCTTCATTGTGAAAGACTTGAACCATAGTGTTATTTGAAACGAAACTGTAATGGAGAGATTTTCATGTGGCACACAAGTGCATGATAATATCATGAGCTTCTAATATGGTGTTGCAGTTGCTTATTGGATCGGGTCTTATTGGATATCCTTCTTTTCATCAAATCTTTGATGGGTTACTTGCTTTTTGAATATTCTTGATTCCCTCCATTTATGGTTTGGTAGATGTTGTCATTTTAGGTTCACGCAAAATATATGCTGCTGAGCTGTCAAAATAACCTCATATTAAATTTGATAAGAATTAAGATAATGCTATTCCCAAATGCTTTCTTGCCATCAAAATGATACCTCATGAACTTTAGTTGATATGGTTATCATTCTTTTTTATTTGCATTTTGATGCTTTTTTTGCTGGACGTGTCGTTAATAGATACTTCAAAATTATGAAGATATTCTTCGGAAGAACCAGTTCTATTTAGAAGACAAAGTCAAGCTGAAGAATGCTCTTGCTGGTTTGGTGCGATGCTTGTTGCTGTTGCCATCTAGTAAAGAAGATAACCTGCCTGCGAAGGTGCTCCCTGAGAATCACTTGCAAAACTCGTTTGTTTTCCTTTTAACATCCTAATGATTTTGGTAAAATTTCTATCAGGTACAAACTGTTAGGTCATATTTTACACTCAGCTATGCATGATTGTACCATCATACTCTGGAAGATAGTTCTGTAATTTTCCAGTTGTTATTGTGGTCATAGTAGCAGAAGTTTTAAGCACTAGTGGTCTATGACAGATAGATGATTTAGTTCATTGTAACAGTTGTATGGATCTTTTGTTTGTATAAGCAGTTTAAACTGCATTTGTATGTTGGAGGTCTTACATGAATCGGTTGATAATTTATGAAAACATGAGCTCTGGGGAAGTTTATTATGAAATCTGTAGTTGGTTTTTGGATCGCATATAAATACATGATTAGATAGACATGGATAATTTATTACTTTTGCAACATGGAAGATCTCAGCCAATGACCCTCATAGTGAGTCTCCATTGGCACAAGAGATTTCTTATTTTGCACAATAGCATGTTCAATACAATACGCATCTCATAGAACTGGTGGCTCATTGATATGGTTCCGGAGCTATGGTTAATTTGTTATTCTGCGACATGCCTATGGCATGCATTGAAGATGAAATGAACTCGTCAATATATGAATTATCTTCTTCATATTGAAAAGTAAAATTATTAGTTTTAAAGTACAACTTCAGGGATGGATTATTCTTGTGTCTAATTGTGTTATGAGGTTTGCTATACTTGTGTACTTTTGCGAAGCCTCTTGCCTTTGATTTGCCTAACGATTTCTGATAACACTTTTTTCAATTTCACAGAATATCCCTGAGAAAAAAATATTGCAAGCTTTTGAGCCTGATGTGCCTACAGTATTTGCAGGTATGTCTAAACACCTTGCCCTCACTTTTCTTTATGGGTTTGTAGAGTGACAGGCTCATTGCTACCAGCATTCAACTGTTGCTGCATGGAAATATGTTTATGTTACTGTACAAACAATATGCTTAATCTTGCACCAGAAGATTTTATGTTCAATTTTACTTAGTATTTAGCAATGGTAGCTATTTTTTGTTTTGCTTACTTGTTAGCTCCACTTTGGTAGTTCTTGCTGCCATGCTATAGGAGAAATCCATTCATTTCTGATAATAAATAATTGTGGCTGAGTAGCATATTTTCAACATTCAATACACAACTGTGTGACCTTTTATGCCCTTTGTTTGTGTTATAACTGTAATTTAAAATAGTAAAATGTGGCAAGCCTTTACCTTCTTTTGTTTTGTTTTTGTTTGTGTAGAATATTCTGTCATCATCAAGAAGCTGAAAGACCTTGTACCAGTTTTAGTCAATTGCTTCCAAGATTTTCTCCCTGTACTTCACGACTCACTAGATGCACAATCATTTGATTGCATGCTTAACATACTTCGGAGCATAGATCTTGCAGTCGCATTCTTTATCCATGGGATTCAGCAAGGTCATCCCGAATCACCACTTCTTGATCAAAGCTTCTCATCAGTACTGTTGAAGAAGTTACTAGTTGTGTTTCCCCTCAGTCCAATGCATCACCTTTCAGAAAAGGTATGACTTTGTTTCCAAGTACATCTCCTCTGTTTGGTTGAAAAAAAGGGAAAGGGATGCAAAACAAAAGGTCCATATTTTATATAAGGATAATGTATCCGCCATCAAAAACTTTATTGCCTCTTACTGATGGATAAGATATGGGGAAGCCTTCAGAAAAGTTTATTGCCTCTTTCTACATCCTCACTTCTGTTTCTTCTCAACCAAACAAGTGGAGATATAACTCAAAATGTTTTTCCATCCCATGGTTTCCTCGCTTTCAAACACTTTTTACTGTGCATATTTCTCTGCAGTAACTTCCTGTTTGCTTCCTTTCACAAGGAAGCTTTTGTCTCAAAAATGTCTTTGTAACTGTAGTTGCTGTTATAGTAGCTCGTGTGCCTTAACTTTTTCTTTTTGCTTGCTTGCAGGATGATGACAGATATGTTATCTTGAACATTGTAATTACAGAAATATTTATGCACTTAAGTGAATGGATCTGCCCACCTGCTGTCTTATTTGAGAAATTTCTAACATTTGTGGAGTACGTGTTGCTTGAAAAGGTGTGCTTCCTGTGTGTCAATACTTCTTGAATTAGCAGAAAAGATGTTAATCTAGGAAACCTTGGATCTTGGACCAGATAATTCAAATTAATATGTTCCTTTCCTTATCAAATTATTTCATAGTAGAACAGTATGAAGGAAAAGGAATGAGAATCACTCTGAGTTGCACCGCTGTTTGGGGAGATTTTCAGATATTTTTTAAAAAGAGTACTTTTAGATGATTTGGAAGCAGTGCCTTTATTTACTTTTTGTTGATTTGTTGCATCTTTTTTTTTATGCAGAGCTGCAGTAACGTGCGATCTAACAAAGCAGTTCGAGAAAAGCAGATATCTACACTGATTCCTTTTATCCCAAAACTTGTGTCACGGGTGATTGGAAATTGGAAGAATCGCCTTCTCCAGGTTTGACTCATTCTTTAAGAATTTGCTTGATAACTTGTCTTAAGTAAATTATGTTGGCTGATGTCTCTCTTGCTTTATGAGATTGTCTTTTGTCACCATGTCCGGGGTTCTTGGTTATAGATTTTTCTCTTCAAAACTCTATATGTTCTGTAGAGAACTGTAAGATCTGGTGGTAATGAAGATGTTAAACAATCATATCTTTGTTGCAGGCATTTACAAAGACATTCCAGGATTGCAGTCCAGAGTCTTCAGTAAACTTAGCTTGCCTTGCTGCAATTGAAGAAATGATCATTTCTGTATGTTCAACTCCTCAGCATTAAAGAGGCTTATTCCTTGCCTCCTTAGAAGATATTCTCATCGTTTCTATTTCTGCAAAAAATGACTGAATCTCTCAAATAATACCTTTTGCAAAACTTGCAGCATGAAGATCTGCTGTGCACAGATGTCAATGATTCAGGACTATTTGACTACAAGATTACTTGGATAAGAGAGCTGCCTATGTTGCTCATTCTGCTAGGCGACCGGCACTCATCCTCTTCCAAGGTATTTAGAGTAGTTGTTGAAGATGAAATCTTTACTCATGTCATCAATATTTAGGTTTTGCTTTTCTTCTTGCTATCAAGTTCACAGGCAGCTCAGTTAATGCATGAACTTGGCGAACTTTTATTGCTTTCTTCCTCACAGGTTGTGTTGCATCTTCTACTTCGCCTGGGGCAACGTTCATTGTTGTATGATGATATGCAAGGCTTGCTGAAAGAGTTCTACAGCACAGATCAAGACAAAGGTTAGTGCTGATATTTCCTGATAAATTCCATGCTTGGTTACAAGCCCATGGGAGGTCCATTATTTGGTTCATTGTCATACTCGTTTTTTGTTGAGCAGGGAACATATGTTATGGTCCTTTTTTAAGGCTAGCCAGGGATTCACAAGAACTCTCTATCTGTTGTCTTTATTATTTTTCTCAACTGGATTCAACTTTGCTGAAGTCAATTGCTTCTTGCTGCTTGTGTAAGTGTGTTTCTCCCCTCACTGTAGTCCCTAACTTCCTTTAGTTTTCCCCTAATTGATTCTTTATTTTGGAACTGACATAAAACATTTTGTTGAACTTGATATGAACTTTCAAGATGTTGCATTACTTAACTTTATTTCTAATGATTCCTTTCTACCAAAATTTACGTTGCTACTTTTAGCAAGGATCCAATATCTTTGAACCCATGCTTGCTTCTGTCACTCTTGTAGTGTCTTGCGTTCCCTAAGGTGCAAAAGTTTTCATTGTGGGGACAATAAAAAGACTTCTGCATGAAACCTTGCACAGAATGTCTTCCACTGATTTAGCTCGTATTGAAAGACTACTTATTTTGAAATGACAGTTTAGTTGACAATTTGCAATTTAATGATGACAACATTTTCCTTCAACATTTCTTCCCATTAGAATGGACTTTTATCATTATAAACATATTATTTATTTGATCCTTATACCTCTTTAATGAGGTTTTTAAGAAATGTTGTTGCTTTTGGATGGTTGTTGTAAGCATTAAACTTTAAAGGAGGACTTGATACTCATGAAAGAGAAAACTAAGTTCTGACTGTTAATAAGGTTGTTTATTTCAAATCTTCTTTTCTGATATATTTCAGGTCATGAGTTGGATCCGTTTATGTTATTCCGGATCATAGAGGTTTTACATTCAACCTACAAAGCTGGCCATATTCAGATTTCTGACTTCATCAGCTTCTTAATCACTTTGGCTTCGCGTTTCAAAGTTTTTCCTGGTAAATTCAGAATGATTTCTCCCTTGGCAAGCAATTTTGGATCAATAGTTTATGTAGTTTGTGTCTGACAAGGAGATTCATGTCTGCAGAAAATATTTTTCCTGCCACGGAGAGAGATAAGAAGACCTCAAATCGTGCAACTTTTAAATCATTGATCAGTGTTGTTTGCTCATGCCTGTCGCAGATGGGTGACAATTCTCTAGTTTTTGCGATTCTAGAGAAAGTAATACTAGAGCAGATAGTAAGTTGGTTGACTTTTATGCAATTTTGTTATTTACATAGATGGTCCTGTTTTTGGGCTTCTGAGGTTTCTGTTGGACAAATTCTTTTTATTTCAAAAATTGAACACGAAATAAGGTAGAAATTTGTTTGCAATATCTTGTTTGCTTGACTCGTGATGGGTCATTCATGAGGCTCAATGGTGACACCTTTTTTCATATTTTCAGTCATTAAAACCACCTCTGGACAATTCCTGTGCTATGCTCAGAATGCTTGTTGCACTGGATTCTAAGCCCACGAGACTTTCTAAACAAAGTATTTGCTCTTTAAGCAATGTCCTTTCAGCATATCTCATTGATGTTGCACATGTAAGTATTCCTACCCTTAAACAAGTGTCCTGATTTCTTTCTTCTTTACTAAGACCTTCCTCTCTTTTTTTTTGTATTTGTATCAATGTCTGTTTTTCTTTTGGAGAGCTGCTGGCAACACTATTTCTTCTGCCTTTTCTGAGAGAAAAAAAGCTGAGTTGCCATTAGGATATTTGATGTTTGACTTATCAATAAATACTTAAAGTCTTGCAAGACGATGAGATGAAATTGGTTCCTTTTATATGGTACAGCTGTGTGTATCTTGAGTCTTGACCCTGGCAACCTAAATCTTTGTGAAGTCAATGATATTTGATCTAGTTTCCTTTATACTTGTTGTGATGGGAACTGGGATGCTTTTTGAAACTTCATTGTTTTCTTTATGGCATAGATCTTTGTTCAGTTCCCTTGTTTTTGTATATGATGGCGTTAAATTTTCCAATGAGGAGGGTAGAGTATTTATTGGCCGAGGAATCTCTTTATTTAATTTCCAGGTTTCATGGAACAAAATACATTTTAGCAGTTGTTTCCGTGGTCATGATGAAGTTTTTCTATATAGAATTCCCTTTTACTTTTTGTGAGCTGGATATTTAATCTTTCTTATTTTGCACTAAAGTTTGTGAATTTGCTTCATAGACATCAAGCAACCCTCACTGATTTTTTAGTTATTGAAATGAGAATATTTCACTTCTCTAACAGTGTGTTCCAGAAGATGATGATGAGAGCATGAGCTCCATCCATGGACAAACACGTCGTTATTATCTTCTGCCTAGCTTTATCCTGTTTGATAGAAGTCACAAACTTCTCAATCTTGTGTTGAACGTGATGGGGTCATTGATTAATGGAAGAAGTTTCTCACTTCTATCTGGTGATCGTATCTGTTATGCCAAGGGGATCTCAAGTATTATAAATGCTATTGTTTCTGTTTTACTATGGATGCAAAGGGAAGCTAAGGTTCAGCAAATTCTTTATTTATACAAGGAAGAGATTGACCACATTTCACGAAGCATATGCTCTTTACAGGTATAATTTTGCTTCCCAGGCGTTTCTTGTCCTTGTTCTATGTTTCTCTGTTTTTGTAATACAAAAGATTTATCAACAAAGGAAAAGAATTCACCATTTTAAGGGGAGAGAGGAGAGATTGAAGGTCTGGTTGGCCCTTTTTAAATCAAATACTCCTTGTGCATATCGGTCTTGTTGGATATCATGTTTAGCTATGTACATAAAGGGGCATTTCTAATAGTAGAAAATATTATTGGAAAGCTGTGGATCGAAAGCTCCTCATATCTGCATGGCTCGACTCTTTAAAGCATGATTTTTATGATTATGGATACTTGGAGACATGACTGTAAGGTCTCAGCAGAAAACTTGTCTGAGTGGTAGAAAACTTAACCTCTGTTTTTTCCTGACTTTGAGGGGTCATTGAATATACTGCTCGTACATTGGAAATTATGTGTTGAGAATTTATGTTATTAGTTTTTAATGCATGTAATCTCATGTTTTCGTTGTTTTTGCAGTCTTTAGAGGAAATCAACGTGCCAATAGAAGAAAGACACATAATAAAGCGTGCAATTGATCGATTAAAGACTCTAACAAGTTCATTATATCAGTAGAGAAGCAAATGACTTATATTATCATTGCGGTAATGACTCTGTATTCTGTAACTTGAGTTACATCACTGTGAATTTATTGAGTTTCTGATCACTGACATTCTGAAAGTTCTTTGAGAAATATAAAACATGAAAAAGGAAAAAAGAAATTTATCAAAGCTGTGACAACTTATTTTTAAAAAATATCCATGCCATTTCTTTTTTTCTCTCTCTTAAGAATGCCGGCCCGTGTCACTTTCTTGTAGGATACTCAAATTTCCCAGCAAATAGAGGGAAGTTGGAGAGATTGCATAATAAGATGACCCATAATTGCAAGGTACAAGCTTGGAAAAGGCGAACAACTTTGATGGTCTATGAGGATTTGCCATAGTGGCTGGGAATGTGGAAAAGAATATGGCTTTTTTCGCAAGTCAATGAAGGCAGCATCTATATTCCAAGTTTTCTGTGGCATGCGTGCACAGTTTTGAAGTCTTAATGGCGTTACAATTTTGAATTAGGTAATAGATGATTAGAGGGGGGAAATGTTAGCCCCTCATTTTCCTTTCTTTTGTGGTATATATAGGAATGTTGTTGGAGATAAAATGTTGTAATGGAAAGAAGTGAAGGTTCATCGGTTGTTGGATGAACACTTGCACAGGACATTTCTCTGCCTTCTCTGATTTTGTCTTCTTTCGTTTTGTTCAGCTCATGGATCCATTTTGTCGTATGAAGTAGGCTAGCAGCCTGCAAATGTATTTGGTTTTATGATAGGTTTTATGGCTATAGTTAAATTTTTAAAAAAAGTTATAAATTTATATTTTTTTACAACCCAGGTTTTTAGGGTATCTTTGGTAACATGCATGTTAGAAGCATCAAAATGATGTCGTTTTCATGATTCTTGAATATATGTAGTTATAGTACTTGTGAAATAATTTAGTGTTGTAACTCATTTCGACCTTTAATTTTTTTATGATTTAAAAATTATACTTTCATTCCAATTTATTTTTTGGCATTTAAAAAAATAAAAGATAAAAAAGACATTTTAAGGGGTGAAATAAGAAGAAAAGGAGAACAAGGGACTGATATGATTAGGAACTAAAAAATAATGGAAGACTATGCAAAAGACAAAAAAAAACAAGTAGAAGAATTAAACAAAATTAGAAAAAATTGAAAGAGGTTCTTTAAAAAGAGAAAATTTAACTAATTAGAAATCCACAATAAAAAAAAGAAAGCAATATAAATTTTTAACAATATTTTTGCTAAGTTTAGTTTTTTGTAT
>Ga0307511_10008620_pt1 | contig 10194 bp, 10 predicted proteins | sample 13_EM_MG_FD_200266 | JGI IMG/M metagenome (GOLD analysis project Ga0307511, IMG submission 200266) | Populus trichocarpa ectomycorrhiza microbial communities from riparian zone in the Pacific Northwest, United States - 13_EM | ecosystem: Host-associated > Plants > Roots > Unclassified | place... | reverse complement strand
CTCCTCGCTCCCACGGGAGTCACCTGCTTTTTTTTTTGGCAGGTTTGCTTATAGTATAGTTGACGACTAGGGATGTTGCCAGTTGGTTTGTTGGATCAGTTAGCTAGCACACCTCTGGCCCCCAAGCTGAAAAGGTAGTTTATGATGTACCCATGTGACGTCTAGTTACTGGGTGGATAATAGAAGCACACACACACACACACGTGAGTGAGAAAAAGCAAAACACGGTTGACAAAGCCATTAACCACTGCCCCATCGGGCTTCACTAACATCTTCCTTAAATTGGGTTATGTTTAGCTTGTTGGGTCTCTTAGCCATATTTGGGTTTACGAACAAAACCAACTGCTGAGTTAGGTGGATTCTACCCAGATGCACCATATATTTTGGTTTGATTACCAGCGGGAGCCCTACCTGACTGGTGGTCCAGACAAATTAAACATGATTTAATTTAAGGAAAAGGTTAGTGGAGCCTGATAGGGCAGCGGTTAATGACTTTGTCAACCGTGTTTTGCTTTTTCTCACTCACGTGTTCGAACCATGCTGTGCATGCTTTTTTAATTCACTCCAATACATTTCTCACACCTCCCCCCAGGCCCACACGCCTAGTTAACGTACTCCACCAAGCTGCCTACACGCTATGGGGGGTAGATTTTCGAGAGGGACAGTGGAAGTGCCCAGACGCGCCCGCCGCCGTAACTGTACGGTAACATCTGTCCAGGAAAGGAAATTTGATCACTCAGTTAGCGCCTGCAGCAGCTGCAGATGCTGCATCTGCTGCAACCGTGAATACCCCTGTGTCGTATCCCGCGATCGACTCGGAAGTTGAACTCGATCCGGAACCAAATGCCCGTCGTTTGTAGTATGTGTGTTCCCATCCGTTGCAGAACACACTCTCCCGACCCTATCCAAGCAGATCCTCGTGCGATCTCACGCAACGGTCGAACCCTCGTTCAGCCCGTAAACTCCGTGGTCAAACCTAGTTTTGGGCGGTCGCGGATTTACCCCCGGTGGAAATCCGGGCCGGTAAACGTGCATTCAATGTGCCACCCAGCCACACTTTGTGCTCGAGAACCTGCCCTTGGATCACTCCGAGGATGGACCCGCCACGCCTTTTTATGGACGCCCTGAACGATTCCATCACTTCTGGCACCTTCGTCGACACCAAGTTCTACGTCTTCTCCCGTAGAGAAGCTTCCGGGCGTGTCGGATCTCCGCGTGTGTTGTACTGCAACAGCCGTATTCTGGACGCGGTTCCCTACTTTTCCACTTGTGGGTGACGGAACCCCCGCGATGTCACGCGTCTAACCGTACGGCCTTAAAGTGTTCTCAGACTCATTTCCGGAAGGGCAGGCAAGGGACATCAATGAGGGATTCCCGTCTGATTCCCATCCGTACACCGAGCACTACGACTACCTGTCTGACAGTGACCTCGAAGATGAATCTTATCGCTCCGAAGAGGAAGATGAAGAACCTCTCGAAGGAAAACCCATCTCGCAACGGAGGTTCGAGGACACGCCGGACCCAACAACGTCCCAAAATTCTGCTCCCGATCCCCCACTGTCAGTCAAGTCATGTGAGACCTAAGATAACGACAGGTCAACCCCGTCTGCCATCGGATATTTCACTGTTTCAGTGACACCAGTTACAGACCTGATAACAAGCTTCCAAGAATGGGTAAAGTCGCCATCGTCCGTGATATGGGGGCCATAACGTGCGTACTGTATGGCCATCCGCAACCGATCTTCCTACCTTACTACGAGTTGCAGATTTGAGGCGATGTTATATTTCCTATACACTGGTGAGATAGAGTTTGCCCCGTTCAATTCTGATCATCGCCACGACCTCACCGTGCGAGCGAGGACCGGAGATTGGAGCACGGGAAAACCACCATCTCCATCAGCAAAGTCGGTTTATCGTCTTGCGGACAAGGTGATCAGCCTTACTCGCATCTTGTACCATCTTGGCTTATCGGGTTCAGTACAATATACCGACCCTCAAGGAGCGAGCTAAGGCATTCATCCACTGCAACCTGGAGCACTGCAACATCGTGGAGGAAGTATTCTCCAGTTTCTCTTTTTCGTGAGTTACTCCATCGCTTGAGTTATCTTCAGATGTCCATTCTCGCAATATAGCTTTCCGGAGATACTCTCGATCCAGGTCTCGCAACTGGTTTACAAGATGAAGGGGGAATCCAAGTGGATCGCCGGGGGTGTTACAAGGAAACAGCTTCGGGAGAAAATTGCCACTTTACCCCAACCGCGATTGGCTCGCGCTATGGACGCTCTTACCATGATATTGGATGGTGTGAAAGGACCTCTGGAGCCACCCCTGGCAATTCCTAATGTTGATTCCTACGTGACGCCTCCCATTCTCCCAAATTGGCACAGGGTGAAACTCGCCCTTCTCAAGTCGATCCCTACGGGGTGTTTCATTGATGTTCAGTTCTACGCATACAACGCAACCTGCGGCGATCTGCCATTGGACCCGAGGCCACTGTTCACCTCGAGCATTGCAATTGAAGAGTGGGAACCCGCAATCACAACATAGTATGTTGGAGGATACCTCCCAGCTCGTCCAACTCTAACCTGTAACCGAAGTGACCGTGGGGATAGACTCCCAAGCTGTATGCCTGGTGGACAGACCAACTGATGATTACGAGAGTTGGGATGGAGAGCTTTACGAAGGCCTCCACAAAGACAAGGCGGTATTGTACGTGGATGACTTGGGAGTTTCTTGAGGAGGAAGTTTATTGACGACCTACTCAGGCAGTACCGGACTGAAGCCACTGCTGCTGAGAGTCGTGAAGTTGTGATACTAATGTCAGGGGCGTGGAAAACGTAGACTGCATCCGACCCGTCTGCATTACGAATGACCGACGTGATTACAGGTGGATATCGTTCCTTTCTTATGCCTACACGAACGAGATGACCTTCGTGACACCCCGGGTTTCGACTGACGACGGTGATCCAGTGGCAGATGCTAAGGCGCAAAGGCCACAGCAATGTTCTCCTCGTTCAATGTACTCTTTGGCAGCGACGGTGGGTATTTCATGTCCATAAATTGTCCCTAGCACTGACAGCTTGAAAGCTTGGAGTCGAAAATATTAGACGGGATGCACTGCAGAGTATCCAATCTGAGCTTTCCACTTCGAACGTCATGGAAGAATTATTTTCCTCCTTTGCTGCGAGGTGGGTGTCTAATGGTTCTTCTCATTCGCTCATTCTTACTTGGACCCCTTCTAGTCACAAAGAGGTCCTGGACATGGAAATCCAGTTCCTCCACGAAAAGGCTATCGAAAAGGATCCAAAGTTGTTGATTGACTGCATACAAAAGATGGGGTCCGGGGAAGCACCCTTCTTTCCCACAACCCTGAGTTTGATATACGACACACTTGTCGAAAAAGCGTTCACGACACACGTACCCTTCGACCCCCGCCCCAGTGGTCGTACCGAGGGTAAGAGCCCCATTCGTCCTCCCCATTCCCCCCAAGCATTGACTTCCACCCCCAACATTAACGCATCCCTCACCGTCGACCCTGCTACTTCGTCTTCCAATCCACAAACCCCGGCTTCCACCCGTGACCCCAATACCTCAACGACCACCACCCGATCAGCATGGTTGAAATGTATCCGATGTTATGAAGTGGCGCGGTTACAAGACCTTCACGGAGGCCTTTATTGTCCCAAATGTCCGGCGGGTCTTTGGTGGGGTGAACGACCCCTCATGCAGTGCACGTTGTGCAACCTGTTGCGAACGGAGGCAGAAGGTGATTGTTGCAGGAATACGTGTAGGAGGAGATTTATGTAGGATGTTTTCTGTGGAGGTGTAAACGTATGTGTAAAATTACCACGTATCGTCCTCGCGGCTCGCGAAATTGAAGTTTGGAGTCATGGGTGGATCTGTGGTGGGATCGTCCCAAGCTGGGCAGAAACGGGGCAATATTCAATTCGTCGCTTGCCTTTTGGCGGCATCGGCGGGATTCGGTATCCTGGAGTCATATCCCCTGCACGCGACCCAATCCTACCGTCATGTAGCCCGCGAAAATTTACGGCCGTCGACCCAGGGTCATGGTTAGTATGGAATGACCCTGGGATGTTCCTCAGCAGGTACCTGTCGGAGATGCGCAACGCCGCAAACCGTTTGTTCCGAAACATTTGTCAACTGTCTCGAAGTGTTCCAGGTGGACGGTTGGGGCCCAGGGTCGGGTTCACCATTGGAGAGTTCTACTCTGCGACTGATGGTAGATTTATCGCGTAGATGCAGGTACGTAAGTTTGCCCCAGGTTTACCAGGCCTTTGAACTCGATCAGACCATCGCTCGCCCGTTGGAACCCGCCAGTCGTTCGCGACGCGTACCACTCGCCGCTTCAAAGCTTCACCTTCCACCTCCGCCGTGAGCACACCCCTTCCGCCCTCCCAAAACAGATTCATGATCTCATGCAATGCTCGAACCATCGTTCAGTCCCGTCAACTCCGTGGTAATAAACAACCCTTTTGGGTGATCACAGAGTGGAAACCCGGGCCGGCGAACATGTCATGAATTCAATGCGCCACCCGGCCACACTTCGCGCTTGGGATCCTGCCCTCAGACCACCACGGTAATGGACCCGCCACACCTTTTGCTGGACGCCCTGAATGATTCCATCACTTCTGGCACCTTCGTCGACACAAAGTTCTACGTCTTCTCCCGTAGAGAAGCTTCCGGACGCATCGGATCGCCGCGTGCGCTGTACTGCAACAGTCGTATTCTGGACACCGTTCCATACTTCTCCACCTGTGCGTGATACAGGCTCCGTGATATTACACGCGTTTAACCGCTCGGCCCCGAAGTGTTCTCAGATTCATTTTCGGAAGGACAGGAGAGGGACATCAACAAGGAGTTATCCTCCGACTGCGACCCTTATGCCGAGCATTACGACTACCAGTCCGACAGCGACCTTGAAGATGGATTCTCTTGCTCCGAAGAGGAAGAGGAAGAACCTCTCGAAGGCGAACGCGACTCACAGCAGAGGCTCGAGGATGCCCCGGACCCAGAAACGTCCCAAGCTGTTGTCTCCAATCTCCTGTCGCCAGCAGAAACAAGTGAAGCCCACAATAGCCACAGGTCAACCCCATTTATCATTGATTGTTCCCCCATTTACACCAATCGCAGGCCCAACGATAATCCTCCAAGAACCGGTAAAGTCGCCATCATCCGTGATATGGCGGCCGTAACGTGCGTGCGGCACAGTCTTTCACAACCGGTTCTTACCAGCTGGTCGCAGATTCGAAGCAATGCTGTATTTTTTATACACGGGCGAAATACAATTTGCCCCGTTCAGTTCCGATCCTCGTCATGACCTCCCTGCACAGGCGAGGACCGGAGATTGGAACATGGGAAAACCCCCATCTCCATCAGCAAAGTCAGTCTATCGGCTTGCGGACAAGGTGACCAGCTCTACTTTTGTTTGACTCCCCCGTGACTTATCGGGTCCAGTACGATATACCAGTCCTCAAGGAGCAAGCCAAGGCGTACATCTACAACAACTTGGAGCACTGCAACATCGTGGAGGAAGTATTTTCCAGCTTCTCTTCTTCGTAAGCCTCCCCCTCACTTGAATTGCCTAACACTGATTTTCGCAATATAGTTTTCCGGAGATACTGTCAATACAGGTTTCGCGACTTGTTTACAAGATGAAGGAGGAATCGAAGGGAATCCCCGAGAGTATTACGAGGAAGCAGCTTCGGGAGAAAATCGCCGCTTTACCCCAACCGCGATTGGCTCGCGCGACAGACGTTTTCGCCATGATCTTTCATGGCGTGAAAGGATCCCTAGTGCCACCCCCGACAGTGCCTAAACTCTCTCTCTCTATGACCCATCCCGTCTTCCCAAATTGGCACAGAGTGAAACTCGCCCTTCTCAAGTCGATTCCAACGGGCACTTTCATCGACGTTCAGTTCTACGCATATAACGCAATCGGCAACGGCCTGCCATTGGACCCAAAGCCACTGTTCACCTCGAGCATTATGATCGAAGAGTGGGGACCTGTGATCACGACACGTAAGTGAGAAGTGCCTCCCAAGTCACACGACTCTAACCTGTGACTAAAGTGGCTGTGGGGACGGACTCTCAAGCCGCATGTTTGGTGGACGGACCGACTGATGATTACGAGGATCGAGACGGGGAAACCGCCGAAGAATTCCCCAAAGAGAAGGCGGTACTGTACGCCCATTACTTGCTTGTTCCTTGACGTGGAAGTTTTTTGAAGTTTTGCTCAGGCAGTACCGAACCGAAGCCACCATTACTGGAGGCCGTGAAGTGGTGATACTACTGTTAGGGGCGTGGAAAACGTAGGTTATATCCGACCTTCCATATGACAAGTAGCTAATGTGTTCGAATTCGTAGATGGATGTCACTCTTTTCCTATGCCTATACGAGCAAGATGACCTTTGAAATGAACCGGTTTTCCACTTACAACAGTGATCCAGCGGCGGGTGCCGAGGTACAAAGGCCAGGGTCGTGCTCCCCTCGTTCAATGTACTCTTTGGCCGCGACAGTGAGTATTCCGCACGGATGTACCACCCCTAATGCTAACTCGTTGTAAAGCTCGGGGTAAAAGAGATCAAGTGGGATGCTCTTCAGACCATCCGATCCAAACTCACCACCTCCAACATCGCACAAGAACTATTTTCTTCTTTCGCCGCGAGGTGGGTGTCCGGTTGTTCTCCTGATTCGCTTCATTCTCACTTGGACCTCTCACAGTCACAAAGAGGTCTTAGACATGGAAATTCAATTCTTCCGTGAAACGGTCAATGAAATGGATCCCAAGTTGCTGATTGACCACATCCAGAGAATGGCATCTGGGGAAGCGCCCTTCTTTTCTACAACGCTAAGTTTGGTATACGACAAGGTCGTCGAACAAGCATTCACAGAGCACACACCTTTCGGTCCCGGTCCCGACGATTGCACCGAGGGCGAGAGTCTCGTTCACCCCACTCCTCCCCAAGCGTCGACTCCCACCTCCAACGTTCCTCCACCTCCCTTAGCCAGCACTGTTTCTTCATCCTCCAATTCGCAAGCTCCAGTTTCCGCCCATGAACCTGTTCCCACAACCACGACTCCCAACTCGACGTGGCTGATATGCCAGCGATGCCGTCAACCGGCACGGTTGGGAGACCTTCGCGAAGGTTTATGTTGCCCACGGTGTCCAAGAAGGGGTATAAAGGCGAGGCCGCTCATGCAGTGCACGTCATGCAACAGCGTGCGGGGAACACTTAGAGCGGATTGTGAGAGGAGAGCATGTAGGAAGATTTTTATGTAGAATGTTCCCCTCGATGTGCAAATGTATGTGTGAATTTCCTATGTCGTACCCCACAGCTTGCGAGGTTGAGGTTGGGAGTTGGACGTGCATCGGTGGCGGTGAGATGGTACAAATCCGTCCCAGGTGAACAGAAAGAGTTCTGATTCAACTCATCGTTAATTATTTCTCTTTTACTAAAGGCATCGGAGGGGTTCGGTATATATGATGCTGGATGCGACTCAATCCCACTGTCTTGCGAAAATCAATGGCTGTCGACCCAAGGTCATGGCTACTATGAAAGTGACCCTAGGAAGTTCCTCAGCGGGTACAGGAGACGTTCAGGCCGTGGGTTCCGAGATATCCGTCAATATGCGTTCGGAATAGGCGGCCGGGGAAGTTGGGCATCGGTTCCCCACTGGAGGGTTCCACTCTGTGACTGACCAACCAGGCCGCCGCAAGTTTGAAACTCATTCCGCTGATTGTACGCCAGTTGAACACCTCGTTGTTATTCGTGATATCCTACCGTAGTTAGCGCGTTACGGGTTACATCGAGGGACAACCGATGTTGCTAACAGGCCGTTCGGACCTACATCATCCTCACAATCAGTAATGGTCATCAACACCAGTTTATAACGCTATCATAGGACGCTAGTCCCTCTGGCCAGCATCAGGAAAAGGGCCGTTGACTTATTTCTTGTTCAAGCTTATTCGATCTTACTCGCCCGCAAAACGAACCCACAAAATTATACATGGATTTTACAATGTCAAATGGTTAGTAAAATGAAGGCGGAAGGCAAAATAAACGTGAAAATAAGTTTCTGCCGTGTTTCCGGACGGGGGGCCATGGCAAAGTGGGAGTTGAAGCGTAAAGATCTTGTGACAGGTTCGTTTGGTACATCCGTGGTCTGTAAATCACCAACGGTTCGGGGAACTCTTCATTGAACCCCCCTTCCGCCTTTTCCGCTGCAACAGCCCCTTCCAACACTCGCACCGGGTACTCCCCCACATCATTCCAAACGTCTGCACACAGCACCAGCCGAAAGTCCCGCACCTTGCGGATCTCACGAAACACGCCCAATTGCGTGTGATGTTGGAAGGCTTCGCTCGCTTTGTCAGCTTGTGACACACGGCGTATAAGAGGCTGTAGTACACCACAGAAGTCGTAGTCCCGGTAAACGACGACCACTTCGAAGAATGAGGAGGATGTGATGGTCGAGAATACGTGCTTGAGGAGCCTTATGGGGATCTCTGGCGACTCGTACCAAAGCACACCGTAGACGCACGATGCCGGGACCTCAATCGTCCGAAGCGATTTGTGCCGTGATAGATCGACTCTCAAGAGAGGGGATCTAGCTGCGAAATGGTTAGCCAGAACTTACGCACCCTTCAGAGGAGGTTGCTCACCGGTTGGATACAACCGCAACGTTTCCAATGTTTCCGTGCAAGCACCTATCCAGAGCCATACCCCCTCCACGTCAAAAAGGTCCATGTAGCGAAATCTGATCCCCTCGAACAGCTGAACCATGTCCTTCAAAAGGTTCACATTCAAGACACCCGTCATCGTCAGCCTCCCTCGCAGTGGAGGGGCGAAGAGTGGGGTGAGCTTCAGGTTACCCGCTGGTTCTTGCTGATAATTGTAAGGCTTGTAGCGGAGCTTCAGGTTTTCTAGGTGCTGGAAGAGTCCAACGAAGTACAGAACTTGCTGGCAGGACCCTTTGGGTTCTTTCAGAGCGAGAGATTGGAGCGTTGGTAAGAAGTTCTTGAAGTACTGTCGGATCCTCGGCATAAACCTGGGGATGTTCAGATTGTCTATCTCGAGTTCCTGGACGTTGGTTAACGCGAAAAAGTGACGCAGGGTGTGGCAGTTGAGTCGTTGGGGGGTAAATGACGGGTGTTTAGAGAAGGAACCTTCGCAGACCTGGAGCTTCTTGACCAATGGGAGCAAACCGAGCCTGTGCATATGACAGAGTGGGTAAGGCCACATGAGCTTCTTTGTTGGCCACTTGGTGGTTATGGTGGTGAGGGTGCTGTGGAGATGAGGAACAACGGCGATGTACCAGCTGGAACAGGTCAGGGAGCACGCGAGGAGACTGAATGTGTCGTAGATGAGATAGCTGATAATCATTTCAAGGATCTCCGGGGGGAGTCTGGTAGTGGGAAATGGACGCATCGCAGAAGTCTTCGCGTGAGCGCCCCTAGAGCAAATCCTTCGGACTCCGGTTAGGCTTCGGTACCAAATCCTCCTGACGAGTGACTCTGTCACCGTGATTAATAGGACACAATCGTTTAGCGGCGCCCAGGGGTGTGAATTTGGGCTACCTGGTAACGATGATGTGGGGGTCGTCACCGGCATCGTGGTGGTTGTTTCACGAGGTCGATCCTCTACCAGCCTACATTACATAACGGGGGGGCATGGTAAGTAACACCGTCACGCCACGCCCGCCCGCCCACCATTTTCCGGTTGAGTGTACATAGTAGATACAAGCACTCGGGTGGGAGGGCTACACACGGCATATTACGCGCACTCGTATTGTAAATATCGGAAATCGGTCACCGAATTCGGCTGCATGGCATATAGCTATACTCGTGTATGGGGTCGAACCGGAGATGCCACTATAACAGAACTTAGACCCTCGATCCCACCGCAAAGCCCGCGAATTACTCAACTCCCGTTGGCCCAAGGTCACGATTAGTATGGGAGTGACCCTTGGAGGCTCCCCAGCGGGTACCGGAGATGTGCAATTCACCTGCTCCGAGATATCCGTCAACTAGTACTGGGTGTTCGGAACCAACAGTTATGGGATGTTGTTGGGTTCACCATTAGAGGGCTCCACTGCAAATGACCAACCAAGATGCCGCAAGTCGAAATTCATTCCGATTGTTGCACGCCATTCGAAGGCGCTCGTGATGTCCTG
>Ga0307511_10008619_pt1 | contig 10194 bp, 12 predicted proteins | sample 13_EM_MG_FD_200266 | JGI IMG/M metagenome (GOLD analysis project Ga0307511, IMG submission 200266) | Populus trichocarpa ectomycorrhiza microbial communities from riparian zone in the Pacific Northwest, United States - 13_EM | ecosystem: Host-associated > Plants > Roots > Unclassified | place... | reverse complement strand
GCAACAGACTTGAGAGGGAAAAGAGCGGTGGGGCACCAGTTTGATTTTCCTTCACGGGGCGGCGCAATTGGGTTGATGGTGTATTCTACGAAATGCGGGCGTTTTCTTCGTCTTCTGAATATGGAACCAGTTCGACCCGAAGCTACGTGAGGGAATGTGAGGCGGACCACCCGAGACAGGACTGGTCCCGTACCGTTCGACTCATGGTTGAGTGAGGTCTCAGGGATAGATGTTGGGGTCGAGGGTCTGATCCCGAGGTTCGACCCGGTTGCGAGCAACACTACTACGTCGACTTGGCTACCGTGGATGCGGCCACTTTCGCCGCTGTCTCCGTTTCGAGCCCAGCAGTCCTTCCGTGGTGAGGGGAAGAATAACATGTTGTAATGGGGCTGGCGTAGGTAGGTGGTGGTACTTCTGACCGCCGCCACGGGCGGATCGAAGTCCAAACCGTTCCACTGATTCGAGGCTCTGAATCAACTTGTCTGGCTGGCTTCGAGGGTCGAAATCCATGTGCGCAGTCGAGCTTACGGCGACTCAAAAGATATTGCTCGTCACGGTAACCACGATAATGGACCATTGCACATGAGCAGTCTGGGGTAGAGGGGCGTTCTGGTTTGTTGTAAGCCACGCCGCCATCAGTTCCCTCCATCCATCAACGTCTCCCTGTGTTATATCCCATGTTGTAGATACAGTTCCCAATGGAATATATGCTGTGACATTTGCATGTCTGTGACCTGGCTGGGGTAAGGTTGGCTCAACCTGCCATTTGATTGTGCACCAAACTGCAAACCTGCTCCTCCTCTTCTCCAACACCCTCCTCTTCTCCAATACCCTCCTCTTTTTAAACACCCCTGACTCCTCTCAAGAGCCAATCCCACCACAGAACAAAATGAGGGATATCTCACCCTCTGGGGAAACGTGAGTTCAAACCCCTTGTTCAATACCTGCTGCTTAACCCCTGATGGCCTTTGGTTTCATTCCCAGTGTAAAGTTCTACAATGCATTCCTGAAAGAATACAGTGAGTGGTCCAGGGTGTCTTTAAACAGCTATCATGAAAGGTTGACTTGGGCAAAACAGGATGTGAGCATTCTCCTCAACAACCACCCCAATCACAACTTAATCTAATTCTTGGAGTAGATCATCCCTATCTCTGTAGCTGCTGTTCTTGGCATCTCTGCCATTGGTTTTCAAGAGATTTTCCAGCCAGACCCCCAAGGCACCAACTATGACCATTCCACCACAAACAGCTGGGCCTTTGTGCTCTTTATTCTTGCCTTCTTCACCTCATACCTCATCTGGCTTCTCACAATCTCAGGTGAAGACCAGCTCTCCAAGTATGCTGAAGCCAACAACTCCCCTGGACACCCTGGACAGGATTGTGTTCATTGTGGCCAGCACTGCCAGGCCATGATAAATGGAATTAGTACCTCAAACCTCAGACTGGATGTGGAGCTGATAGTCCTCCTGACTTATATTGCCCAAATCCTCCTCCTTCTCCCTGGATATGCACTCCTTGTCTTCACCCTGGATGGCTTTGCTGGTGTCATCCTAAAATGCCTTGTACTATGTCTGGTCTCTTGCATGTTTACTGTCACATTCACCCCTGGGTCCCATTTCTGGGTGACAATCACCCTTGTCTCCCACTTGTCACACCTCCACAGCAAACTCCCAGAGCAATTTTGGCAGTGTCTAAATGGCCAGCTTCCATTCCTCACCCTCAACCAGCCCCCCAATCAGTGGACCACCCATGATAGTCATGTATCTGCAGCCAACAGCATCATCTGGATGATTGTAAGACTGGCAGACATGGAAGTTATTGCAAATTTTGTCATGGAGGTGGTCTGGCATGATGGTATCCAAACCACCCCAATGGTAACACTATATGACACACTAGTGTTTGAATGTTTTGATCACCAATCAGGGCATCCTGTTCTCATCCCTGTGCACAGAGACAAGGCATATGTCTGTGCCAAAGCTCTTCTCCACATTGCAACCCAACGGAAGTGCCTCAGTATCCACTCTGATGATATGGTTTTTACATCTATCTCAGAGCGGCATTCAATCATAGGATACCAAGGGGACCCGGAGCTGGCATCAGTTCTTGGTTTTATCGACACCATCTTCCAACCCGGCAATGCTCAACCCGTGCCCTGGGCCACCTTCACTTTCACCATCATACACCATGCTTGGATCAGTCACATCCTCCTCTACCATGCCTGGGGCACAAGAACACAGACCTCTTTCTCCCGCGATGTTATGGGATTTGTCGATCACTCCCTCCGACTGGAGACTCCACCGTCGATCGTTGCCGACTGCATTCTCGCGATTTCTTTGTTCCTCGGTAATGATATTGATCTTGATGACCTGTCCGTCTTTGACAAAAGGTGAATTCACTTTGTTCTCGTTCGCCGTAACATGAGACTGACTCGCCCTGCAACAGCGGTGAAGTTGACACCTGGGTCAACGGGATCTACGAGAAACTTATCAGAACTTTCACGGACATTACCTCCACCGATGGCCAAATTGCCCATGCGAGGGAAGCCATGGAATTTATCGCTCCGCTCTCAAGCTCATTGGACAACATTGCCCAAAAAAGCTATGACTTATTCCGCGTCGCCTTCCCCGCTCCTCCCTTCCCCGTCGTCCCTACGCCAGATGGTTTGAGCGTCTTCAGTCTTGCCATTCGGAGTGCCTACGACCGGGACGGTCCCCTGCCTCCGGTTAAGGATTCGACCGACATTCTCCGCTATCTGCGGCATGCCTTCAACACCGTCACCGGTGACGGTCGCGACTTGGATAAATCAATCCAGAGCGCTCTAAGGGCGTTGGTCTGCGCCTGCGATGACGTTGCCAATGCAACTCTCGATAACTTCGACCCGACACAGAACTGGTTCCTCTCCGGTCTCTGCTACGTGTACGGGGGTGATAAGCCGGTTCAGTTTCGTAAAGTTGCTCTACATTTCCTCCCTCGCATCAGCAACAAGTTATTCGCCACCCCAATATCGCTCGTGACGCCAGACCGGAGGGAGATCTTGTGTGCTAATTGGGTTCACACCGTCAACGGCATTGGGAGCTTAGACGAGGTCCAGGATGACGTTCTCGACGTTCTCTTGGCGATGCTCGACTCAGATCACTGGCGACCTCACATCATCCTGAAGGTACCTGCGGTGTTGGAGCCCATCACTTTGATTCCAAACCCCCAACCTTTGAGGAGATGTCTCGAACACCCTCACGTGGTGGCCGCGATTAGGGATGAGGGAGATCCGGTGGCGATGGCCAATTGGTTGGAGGTATTGCTGTTGAATCACGAGGAGCTGCTACAACAGGTTCTGGAGTTGGTTCCAGAGGAGCAGTGGCAGTGGCAAGGGCAGGAGGAGGAGCTGGAGCTGGAGAAGTTGGGGGTAGCTCAAGAATGAATTTGGCACCTCAGTGCATATGTGAGAGGGTTCTTGAAGGATTGTGGAAGAGCAGGGGATGAGGGGTTCGGGCTCCATGGATAAAAGCCAGATTTCTCGAGACTTGTAGAAAATCCGTACTTCGTTTCCGAAGGACGCACGCACGGAACGTAGGCGTGGACGATTCCAAACCGTAGGCATCGGCACGGCCAATCTCTCCACCTTTACGTAGATGTGTATCGTTATCGCAGAAATGAACTTGCGTCGAAGCGGCATCAGGAACAGTCCCCACAGCTCGACGCTATGCGATGCCAACCGGAGCACTCCAGTGATGTATTCAGACGAGGACACCAAGTTCGTAGTGGATAAATATGAGGAGCATGGATATTATCTACAGTTCTAAGATATTATAACACGTCGAGAGCAAATGAAGGCAAACCGAAAACTTTAAAGTCCATTCTAATCGTCAATGTCAATAACCGACTGGGAATCCTGAGGCATGCTACTCGCCCCTTCAAACATATCCAAAAACGCCCTTAACGGATCCGGACTGAGCTGCGAAAAGATCAGAGCGGATTCGCCAATGCCTGGACCTTGACTCTCGAGGGCATCATCTTGGACTTTCCTTGAGCCCCCGCTTTGAGAATCTGATTCCGTGAGGCTGTCAGAGGTCTTGACGGGCGACGACGACACCATCCCCACGTTGTCGATACGGTTCGTGATGGGATCTGGCTCCGACCCCTTGGAGTTCTGGCTCGTGGGAGGCGTGTCGTCGATGACGATAACACCGTCCTGTTCAACTCGACCTCCTGACCCCCTCTTGGCTGAATCTGGACCTGATTTGCTCGAAGACCCGTGCGAAGAGGCTCCAGACTTGTATTGCGGCGCCTTGCCTCCGTGCTTCAACTCTGGGTGGACCCTCGAGAACCACTCAGCCAAGTCCTGGCTCTCCGCTTCCGTCATCGAGCTGGCCATCATCATGTCTTTCTCCAACTCCTCCGACTCTGCTCCATCCGTCCTCCCACTCCCACTCCCTCCAGGTTCGCGACCTTCCGCCTCCGCCTCCAACCCTGCCTTCCCATCACCGAACCCATGCTGGCTCTCATAAAGAAGGTCTCGGAGTCTCCACTTCTCAAAGGACCTTGGTTGACTCCATGTCGGGCTAAGGGTCGCCTGACTCTCAAAGAGCTTTATCGACTTTCTCGGAGAGTCGAGCGAAGTCCTGCGTTTCGTAGGCGTTGTTTGGTATTGGACGAAATCCAGTGCGGCGTCATCGTGGCCGGACATATTTGGGTCTGTTGACATTGGAATAGAAGAGGGAGGGAGGGGGCTCGTCGAAGGGTCACCGTCGTCACGATGAGTTGGGGAGTCCCTCTTTGGGGAACGCGACAACCCAGTGATAGGACTGTGGAACTTATCAGCATTCCACTTCCCAAGCGTAAGATAGGCAGGATGATCACCTCATTATGTGTACCTTTCCGTCGTGGGGGAGATTCGTGATTTTCGTCGGTGTTCTCAAAACACCATTTCCTTGTGATGATGGGAGTTCACGATGGCTTGGAGCAATTTTGCCCGCTCTGTCCGAGGGTGAGCCGGAAACCAGAGATCTGGGAGGTTCGGCCCGTGCGGAACGGGGTATCCGTAGTTCGGCCTCCTCCATTTGGGAGGTAGCTACGAAGTCGCTCTCCTGAGTTCCAGCGTGACCCCTTGCTTGGATGGCAGCCAGTACGGAAGGTAAAGGTTGTGGAGGGTGTTTCGTGTAGCCTTGCGAACGTCGCAATGACTTCGGTGTGGTGTCTTTGAGGAGGGCTGACCCTCCCGGACGTGGAGGAGAAATGAGGAACGGTCTTAAATCCTGAGACTGCGACGTAGGAACCACTCCTTCGTCAGAACACATGGCCGTCGTGGAGTGCCGTGGCGGACTCGTGTCCCGCAGTCTGTTCTCCACGCGTTTACGACGAGGGGTATGAAGTGGAAGAGCGGGAATCTTGAAGATGGGAGACGAGTTCTGAGCAGGAGGGCGGTGGGGAGGACTCGGCATTTCAGGAAGATCGGTCAGCGGCGATAGTGGTGAGGACGATACATCGATAGGTTCGGGTTCTGGGGATTCTGGTGCTTCCCTCGCCAAAATCTTTGACGGGTTCTCCACTTTCGACTTAGAGGCACCGCGAGAGCTTGGAATCGGGGTGGGGAGTCCGATATTGGAGGATCGTAGGTCCCTCCGAGTGTTCCGTGGGAGTGGCGACTCAGTCGAGGTTCGCCGAGCCCCCAGTTTCAGTTCCGCGAGCGGGGTCTTCAAAGACGATACGGCGTTGTCCTCTGGAGGTGCCACTTCTTTGAATATACCCTCCGACTCTGGGGTGAGAAGGTTTCCCGCCTTGCGAGTGGCCCTTACAGCACGATGGGTAGGAGGTTTCGAGGGACCGGCTCGTTTCCCCTCGTCCGAATCTACATCTCTTTGCTGAAACCGCGTCTTTCCCTTCGCTCCGGGAGTGGGTTTCGGTGTCGGTTTCGAAGATCGCTTCGCCCGTTTACCCGCAGGGACCGGAGTCTCCACCCGGGCGGAATCAGGAGTGGTGGGGTCCTTTCCGGCCTCCATCTCGAGCTCTCTCCTCCGCTTTCGGGTCATTGGCGTAGTGCCTTCGTTCTTTCGCCCGTTTGTCGGTGTGGGGGTACTGAGGAACATGGTGATGGGAAGTTGCTTGTGGCGGGACTTGGTAGACATAGAACCGGAGACGAGAGCGATTGGGCTCCGGTGTGCGATATGAATTCGGCCGAGTCACGCGCCGACCGGCCACTTCCCCATTTGGGTTTTCAGCCACAGACGCGTTTCATTAGTCACCTTTGGGGAAAGTTCCCACGTTCACTCCCTCCTGATCGAGTCAGCACCAAAAGCCTGATTCGGATTGGACACTTAGAGTCATACGCAAGGCCCAAGGTTATTTCCTCATCTCGACAGTTTGTTGGAACTCTTTGGTGACGAAACGGCCAAAATATCAAAGGAGCGCCGAAAGGAAAGGAAAGGGTTCTTTTCATCCCGTAGCCTTGCTGGTTTTTCGGTGGGTTGCAACTACACCAACACAATAGCTATTACTCACGGCTGACTCCGTGTACACAATTCTGACCCCTAGAGCTGCTTCTTTCAGATAGTGAGTCATTTTTGAAGAGGAATGTTATCGTGATCACCATTCCTAGTCTACCATCACGATACATTGGCGCTTTACTCGGACTTGGTGTATGCAGGATCGTTTCGCCGGGTAGCTGACAGTATCTTGGAACACCGGAAACGTTGGTCCATCCATCTCCCATTGGAAGCTCTACCGGTAGCGTGCTGCACCACGCCAGGGTGCCAGAATGATTTGGTCCGATGTCTCATGTACACAGCCACCTTATGCCTGGAGAATTCCGCAAGCCGTCCGCTGGCATAGTAGGGATTCCAGGCCGAGTTGATTGGTTTCCCTGCGAATTCTCCGGGTTCAACAGGGTGGGTCGTAGTAGGGGTCTTCTCCGTTCCAACTGTAATGTTATTACGCCCGGTGTCTGTGATCACGTCAACAAGTGAAACGTCAGCAAAATGTTCGGTAAATGTTGAGACACAAAGAGGAGGAAACCAGGACGTCCTATCTCCTGCATACAACACAGTAGCACTACCCGGCTGTTTGGTCGAATACTGTCCAACTTTGGCACTGACGCCGGTCGGCAAGGGTTGAGAAAGCCCAAACCGAAATGAGATCCGGCTGAGCGGTCCAGTGTCTCTACGCTGGGGGTAGGATACTCGATTCCCGAGGCCTGATGAATCAGTGAACGCCCAAATAAAAAATGTTTGAGATCGCGGGGCGTAAATACTTGAAGGACGGGAGCAGAATCATACATTTGACCCCACTCGAGCAAGTCCTGCTGTTCTGGTCTGCGTCGTGACCTCTGTGGACCAAGGGCCTGAGCAAGGTCGTAACCATGCGGTTTCTCGGATCCCCGCATTTAACGGCGCGCGAGATTTCAGATCGGGTTTGTTACCTCAGTACGCAATGACACCTGGCCGCTGAGGCTACAGCCGACCTCTAAGCTAGTCAACCCAGCTGCTCTGCGAGGCTCAATGTGATACCCAACCTGTCGGCCAGCCTGTATGTAGATCCTCAATACAATCCTTGTGATACACGGTTTAGCACGTGAGCGTGACGTTCGCGCTCGCATCATAAAACCAACCGGAACGGTCCGCACTGGAACAAAGCCGCGGTCAACCACCAACCACTCCTTCCCTCCCACCATACCCTCCAATGTCCAACTACAAACAAACCAAGAAGGAGCAGTACAGTCCTGAGCCGGAGGAGGATCCTCAGCCGCTCTCTCTCGCGCGTTCCTCATCCCCCGCCTCGTCCATCGCGCCCTCTAGCTTGTTCGACGCGTCCTCCGCCCCGTCAAGCCCATACACCGCGCCGCCCTCGCCACTCCCACCGTCCGACGAGAAACCGAAAGGGACAAAGCGTAGTTTGGAGTCAAGCGAGGATATTGACGCGCCCTCCGCCACTGAGAGGCCACCGGTCAAGAAGCTGAAGTCGGTGCACGACGATGGCCCTCGTCCGTCCGGCCACCTGAAGATCAAGAGACATTCTCCGAAGGCTCGCGTTCCTACGCGTGGTTCAGCATTGGCGGCCGGATATGATTTGTACAGGTTAGACGCCGGTGTATTCAACCGCTCCGGGGACCCGGGACTCACGGATGACTCAGCGCAGAAGAGAAAGTTATCCCGGCTAAGGGGAAAGCTATCATTAATACCCAAATTTCGATTGTAGTTCCTCCTGAAACGTATGGACGCGTCGCCCCGAGGAGTGGCCTTGGTGAGTGTTACCCAACAAGAGTTCTTCCACCTACCCTTACTCACAGATGGTTCGCTAGCTGCGAAGTACGGCATTGACACGGGGGCTGGGGTCATCGACGCCGACTATCGTGGTATCTTGTACATATTATTATTTAACCTTGGAGATAATGAGTTCAAGGGTCCGTTTCCTGGTTTATGCCCGCGGCACCTCCGTTTACCGGTTTTCGTTTCAGTCAGCGAGGGTGATCGCATTGCTCAATTGATCATTGAGCGTATCTACACCCCAGAAATCTCTGAGGTCGAGGTGAGTCAACTCTCTCCTCTCACCCGAAACCTCTAAACAATCCCTTCGCAGGAGTTGGAGGACACCGTCCGTGGCAACGGCGGGTTCGGTTCGACCGGAGGACACGTGGGTCTCTGACATCCGGCTGTCTTGTCTGGTCCAAGGACCATTGCGGAATGGACGTTAGAAACAATCCTGTGGGGTGGCGCTGTTAAAGTTGCCCTGTCCAGCGCAGCCCTCATTCTTGTATCGCATCCGGTGTATTGTACTGGTGTCTGGTTAATAGCAAACTTGTCGTTTCGAATATTTCAACGTTGCCTCCACGGTTGCGATTTGTAAAAATTCATGCCTTTTGACTCCGAATACAGGACGTCCACTGTTTCGTAGACTCCAAGACAGGGCCTGATGCTCCAAGGCATGCGTGTCGTTTGCCCAAGCGGTGAACTCGGCCAAGCAGCCAAAAGGTGGCAAGTGGGTGGTTGCGACCGTGCAGTAAAGAGACCTGCCGGCCATCTCCAGGTCCAGATAGCCGTATATAGCCGCGAACGTTGGTCAACGTTCACGGCATCAAAGTCGATTCAAATAATGCATCCGTGGCTCATCAATGGGTTGCCCTTACAGGTGTCGCGATCGATTGGGCAATTGTATCCCGGCTCTGCTTCTGCAGGGACATAGCTAGCCAGACCCCTGGGCTGAAAACGGCCGTTGGTGGAAGCGATACAGAGTACGACCCAATATCAAGCGGGGAAATCAGTCACAGCGCACACACCAAGTCTCGTGGTTGAACGGTCCGTTAAAACCGCCCAGGGCTAAGCCGCAGAGTCCACTGACGCAACCCCGGACATAATGATCCGCCTTGGTATTCACCTGGGAATGCTGCATATCCCAAAGGCCCAGATGCGATCGTAAAATCACTGCTTCCAGAATGTTTGTCTGGCGAACTGGGCATGACGCCGGGAACATACAAGCGCATAGTTGGGGTAACGTAACTCGTGTCCCAAGATCGACGGTGCCAAACCAGGCGGTAGCAGCGGTTCTCATCGTGTTCCGGAGGGAGCGTGGGGACCAGATGGTATCCGTATCTCCGCATAGTCGGTTCAGGCTCCTTTCCATCAGGAGCTCGCGGCCTCATCAGACCTCATTCAATGGGGATGTTCAACCGTTCGGGGCGCGCTAACTCAAGCGTGGCTCACCATTCGGTTGACCGCATGTGGCTGGAAATTCAGGCCGAGTTTCAGACGGCGCCGGCGCCAGTGTGCCCACATGGCCAAGGCAGCCGAGGAATAAACGGTTGTGGTGATCGCCATTATGGAGGATTCGGCGGGTCTGTAGGTAAACCTGCAAGAACCGTCGATGCGGTTGGCTTACACTGCGGTATTCCTCAAAGATAAGGTACGTGGAAGCTGGAACTTCCTCTGGGAGGTATGATGATACAGATCTCCGTGATCGAATCAGGGCTGACTGAGCTCACCAAGGAGACGAGATCACTCCTACTGGATGACCTTGATGACCTTCACCCAGAGCTTAAGTGTGCGAGTGGATCAGTGTCCATCTGGCGGCGGGTTTGCCGAAGGCCATTGGCCATTGTGTTTGATAACACGCGGATCATGTGTCCGGGGGGAGACGATGCACCATGAGAAAAAAACGACGCATTCTATGGTTGGAGGAAAAGGTAGCTAACACAAAACACAGGTGAACA
>Ga0307511_10008618_pt1 | contig 10195 bp, 9 predicted proteins | sample 13_EM_MG_FD_200266 | JGI IMG/M metagenome (GOLD analysis project Ga0307511, IMG submission 200266) | Populus trichocarpa ectomycorrhiza microbial communities from riparian zone in the Pacific Northwest, United States - 13_EM | ecosystem: Host-associated > Plants > Roots > Unclassified | place... | reverse complement strand
GTCTGATGCCCGCTGATGTTGCTAGGCTCGGATCCGACCTCCATACCCCCCTCTCCACTTCCTCTCGTACTCTCTCGTCCGCTCGTTCATTCCCCTCCACTCCGCTGTGTCCCATTACCCATTGAAGGGTCAGCCCCACCTCCGTCCCCTCCGCTGCCTTCACCACTCTTTCGTCTACCCACGACCTCACTTCTTGTGCCCCAGAAATCAGATTCCGGCATCTCTTAATCGCCGCTTGGCTATCCGATTTTACCACTGTGTAGCCCACCTCCCAAGCCCCTGCTATCCCTAAAACCTCCGCATCCATGACCATTGCTATGGTGCCCAGAAAAATCGCACTTTCCGCTGTTGCCGCTGCTGCCGCCCCCCCCATCCTGGAGCCGTCAGTGTATCCCTCCCGCTTCCAACTCCGGCTCTCCTGTAGAGAACCTGGCCCCCCCTGGGAGAAGGTCCCCTTCCCCTCTATCCATCTCAGGATGACATCCTCTTCCCCCACAAGCTCTTCTCTGAGGATCCTCTCCGTCCTTGGTCTCAGCTCCGGTTTGTCCCTAGCGTACACACTTGCCGCCCACCTCACTCTCTTGCTGTGCACTAGGACCACTAGCTTGCTTATCCCCGTTATGTCCTCTATCTTGTTCTCGTTACTCCCTTAATATCCCAACGCTACCCATCTTGCGAACCTTCTCGCTAGCCTCGCCGCCTCCTCCGTCTGGTACTGGTGGAGTTCGGAGCCGTATGTCAGCATTGGCAGGAGCTGCCCTATCACCACCTTCTTTTTTTCCTCCAGTGGGAGCCTTGTTAACCTTCTGATCATGTTGAAAGCCGCCTCCGCTCTCCCTGTCCTGAACTTCTAGTACCTCCTTTCTCTCAAGTCTACCACCAGGTGTACTCCGTTCTTCCAGTCTTTCGACCTGTCCCACTGCAGATTGAACTCCGCCGCTGCTGTTTCCAACGCCTCGTCCATGGGTCCTGGAGGCCCCACTCTGACCGAGTTGACATCATCGATGTATGACAGAGGGACGAATACTCCCTCACCACTACCTCCCTTCCTCGTGTTCATCTTATGTTCCTTTTTCCCCTCCGCTTCTTATAAGTCCTTCTCCGCTTTGCATACCACCGCCAACATGTATACAGTGAACAGAGCCAGGGAGAGCAGCGAGCCCTGTGGGGTCCACCCCACCATCGTCCCTTCGCCTATCTTTTTCCCATCTACCTTCACTTCGAAGTTCCTTGGTCTCAAGCAATGGTCCACGTATTCCTGCAGGTCTTCATGCCCTGCCAGGACCTCCCACATCCGCTCTCTGGCCAGCGAATTGAATGCTGACTTTATATCCCTCTTGTATACCTTCCCCCCCACCTCTTTTCTGATCTCTTCCATCAGCATCACTGAGTCTATCACTCCTCTCCCCTTCCTTCCTGCAAAGCCTCTCTTGTGAAAAAGCTCCCTCTTCTTCCCTAGCTCTTGAGCTACCACTTTGTGCACCAGCTTCCCGCCCACATTTAGGAGTACTATTGGTCTCCACCCTTTCACCTTCGAATGGTCCTTCCCTGGTTTCGGGTTCATTAACATTGTCATTCTCCTCCACTCCGCTTCTCCGTAGTATCTGGTATCCAGCTGTGCCATCATTCCCACTTCGTCCAGCACTGCCTTCTCCAGCTTCGTGTCTTTTATCATCTTCAGCAGCTTCCACGTCACTCCATCTGGTCCTGGTGCTGATGTGTTCTTCGTTTTGGATAGTCCTCTCCTCACCGCTGCTCTCGTCTCCTCACTGGGTGCTGTCTTGCTTTTCTGACGTCCCCCTAGCCCTGTTTCTGGAGCAGGTTCTCTGCATATGTTGTTGTACTCTAGGAAAGCCTTGCACTTCCCTGAATCGTCCTGCTCCTCCACCACCTATCCGTCCTCCTTCTGCAGAGACCCGCATCTCTCTTTTAGGTTAAACGGGTTCCTCGTATCCTTGCTATTTTCCAGACATCATCCCCTTCTTCTACGAACTTCCTCCATTGTTCCGCCTTCACCTCCTTGATCTTCTTCCTGAGGAGTTTCCTCGCTCCCTTATCCTTAACCGCCTTCTTCTTTAATTGTTTGAACTCCTGCCACCACCACCTCTTCGACCTTGAGTATACCTCCACCGTCCTCGTCCATTCCTCCCTCAGGATTCTTGTGAGTTCTTCCACTGCCTGGTCCTCATATTCATACTCGTGTTCCGACATTCCAACTCGCTTTTCCTCCTTTACTTTCTCCTTCTCAACGTACTCCTCTACCTTCCTCCAATCCATTCTTGTCAGTCTCACCACCTCCCTACTTCCCACCTTCACCCTCGCCCCCACCGCCGCATGGTCGCTTAAGCACCCCCATCCCTCTTTTATCGCCCACAGTCTCCCACCGGACTTCGTTAGGACCTTGTCTATGCTGCATCTATGTTGGCCCCACTCGTGCGTGTGTTGAGTCGTGCCGATGTCCTCGAACTCCAGCTCCATTGTGAGCTCCTCCAGAGCCCTCTTTTTCGATCCTCCACAGCAGTTGAAGTCCCCTATCACTGTGTCCATCTCCTTCATCATCCCTCTCATCGTTGTTCTCACCCTGTGATGGTTCCATTGAGGTTATACATGCGGATGGATTAACAGGGGGCTTCCAGAGTGTGTACAGGATGACAGCAACAACTGACAGCCTTAAGCTTGAGAATTTCAGATTCTGTAGCCAGTGTTCAAAAGTTTAATTTTCCTATAATTTGCTACGTAGAGCAGCACTCTTGTCATTGATTTCGCTTTTTCAGGCACCAGCTCCGAAGCTGAGCTCTACGGGTCTTGCTACATGTTAGAATTGTAAGAAGCCTGCGACTAGCTAAAGTAGGTGACAATCCAGACATCTAACGGGTTCATGCAAATGCCGTTTGCTTTTCAAGGGACACATGACTATACAACCAGTTCCCATTGAACCAAGAAACAAAATACAAACTAGAACTAGCTATCAAACGAGGTCTACCTAAATCCCAAATGACTATTTGCACCTAGTCTGGTTGAGATTCTCCCAACCACCCTAATTTACACCAAGGTAGAATGACATGTAGAACGTCATCTGGATAGAACGTGGGTGATAAGCTCTGCATTCTCTATCGCCATCGTGTCAGCATACTGTAGAAGAAGAGGATCGCCCGAGCTTTATCCCGAGGCTCTAAACACTAGTCCCCAATGTAGGTTTTCCACATGTGGAAAGTGGAGCGTTACCCAAACCTTCCACAAGGAAATTGATTTCCAGTTGTGGCCCAGAAAACTCTATATATCAGGCAGGACAGTATAGGATAACCGGCGAAATATTCGCCAGGAGGCGATGATCGCGAGCTTAAAATATTCAGCTTGGTGAATAGATATTGAACCCGTGGACCAATCCCCCTAGCCTGAGTAGTTTTTGGATTGTCTCTTCATAGACTAGGGGGCCCTATTGGATGACCTTCCTCAGTGTTTATCCGGATACATAGTTAAGTTTCTTGGATTTGAGTGCTGTGCGTCGAGATCGACGCTATCGTATGCCGCGTAATCGCTAGCTAATCAGGAATTTGATAAAAATCGCAGGTTGGCATTTATCTTGCTAGGGATCCAACTATTTAGCCCACAACATGCATGCGTGGGTAATCTGGAAGTACATATATATGCCCTGATGTCTGACTACATAAGTACACTGATTGATATAAACCCCTGTCTTCACTCACATTTCTCAGGCCGCTGTTAGGTGGATTGTTGGTTCTTTATTCGTCGTGAGATTGACTGAACACACCATGCAGCGAGCTCCACATTTCCGACAACACCATAACTGGGTCCTGCACGATGCTTCAAGGGCATTTTGAATTAGCTCCGTTGATAAGCGTAATCTACCTAGGAGATATAACGTATGGAAATACCTCGTCCACTCTCATGGCACCTTCCCCCCGAGGGTTGTGTGTGGGAAGCTTCTGCGAGGTAAATCCATGGCGTAGCAGTACAAACTAGATAAATATGGGTACTAATTAATGATAGAACAGCGGAGGAGGGGATTGGCCAGAAGGAAAGAATGAGCCAACTCAGTCGTTTGGAGCTGCGCCCTGAACGACCATGAAGAAATCTTACCTCCTATATGATCCTCTCAGCCCCAATACCACCCACTGAAATCACCACTGCGCCGCACCAAAAAATCCTCCCGAAATGTTTGCAGCAAGTGCGCGAGAAGTGGGTAGGCAGCACAAAATGCCGTCTGTGCATGGTATTCGTCGCTGTCGGTTCGGCTGCTGCATTGTTTTGGCTGGCGCTGCGGCTACAGTCGAACCTATGACTTTGCATCCCATGTAAGCGCACGTCCTGCGATAACGCATGGAAAGCTCCTGACAAGTTTCTTTGTTAGTAGAAATGACAGTCAGCGGGGGGGGGGAATTGCACACCTGGGCATTGGATGCATACTCGCTGGGGCCTTCCCAAAATTCAAATTAGTATGTACAGGCACTCCAAGATAGCATAACTAGGGTATGGGTCGGATATTCCCGGCCGGTCTATGTCAAACAAGACGGGCATACAGGAAATATTCGGATTCAGCCTTCTCCCTCCAAATCCTGCTTCACATCTTTAACCATGCGATCAAGGAATTATTATTATTCTGAAAGCATACTGTTGACAGCTGAATTATCAGGGGCTTCTGACCTGGTTTGAAGCACATCCAACGCCAGAATCTCGAATTACCAACTTCCTCCACTAGACGACAAAAAATCTTTCAATAGAATCCGGATATTCTCACCGCAATTCCGACTGTGTTGCAAACATGGTCAAAGGTGTCCGAAGAGACTGTTTGTCATTGCTGGAACAAGGCACACCCCGACCTGCTAACGGTAATGCTCACCATGAGCTTGGTCAAGTCTAGAATTCTATCCGAGTGGAATTGCGTGCAGTTCCATCCGTTCCCTTCGTCAACCAACAAGATCTCCGAGATTCTGTAGCCCGCCCTGATGAATATATTCCTGAGTGTCAGACCATCCTCACTATTGAGGAAATTGCAGCTGCCTACTCACCACCATCTGATATGCCCTCCAACCCTGACCAGCAAAATTCCTCGGACCCTCTGGATGACTATTGATAATCAGAACTGATGTCAACCATGCGCTTGAACTCCTTCAACCGGATGTTATTCAGGCCGCCCCCAGTACTTCCGCGATGCCAGAGAAACAACATCCTTAATTGAGTTTATTACCACTCTAACCAAACGAATGTTAGACTTCAACATTAAACGCAAGCATCAATCACAGCTTGAGAGTATCTAGTCCGCTTATTATGTATCCGGCCGGAGTCTCATATATCGAGTTCAATATCAGCTGTTTTTCCCATTTCCGGCTGTACCGCATAAACATGTCTTACTGTATTAAAAGTGTGCGGACAGATATTATGCAGTAAGACAGGTTCGACTGTATTTTGGTTATCCTCGTTGGCGCTGTGGTCACCAGTTCCGGTGCTGTTGCCACTTGCGTTGTTATCGTGGTCATCGTAGGTGTTGTCCTTGTCGGTGTTGTCTTTGCTGGTGTTGTCCTTGTGGTAGGTACAGCCGTGTCGAAACAATATTCCATCTGGCGGGGATGAGGTGTTAGCCTGAGGTAAAGGCTGTGTTGGTAGTTGATGCCTCGATGGTACGCGAGTATTTCATTCGCAGCTCCCTCGCCGCAAAAGTCGTACCCTAGGGCTGTGCGAATTGTGCTGACGCACCCTGGAGGACATTGAGTAGTGAAGCTCTGATATATTAGTACGCTTGGATCTCTGCACTGGGCTGTTGCGCACTGATCGCCACTAGTTGGAAGTATGTTAATGCGGAGGCCCGGTTGGTGAGCTGTTCTGTTTCTCGAATGATTGTGTGTGTACCATCCATGATGAAGTAGTGCATGATCACCGGGAAGTGCACCAAGTCACGCCATTGCCCTCAAGCAGTCCGAGACCTAGTTACACCACGTACAGAGATCGTACTCTGCTTCCAATAGCAATAAGGGATACATGGTGAGACCTAGACGGATTATGAGGCAATGTGGGAGGTTGATACCGCGTGGGCAACGGGGTAACCACCGTAATAACGCACCCAAGTGAAGATTCCAGAACTGATGGACCATCAAGATCAAATCCCCAATCCTCTATTGCATATACTGGCTGCACCATCATGTACAGCGTCCTCTGGGGTCCATAGTTCCTCCCTATTCACAGGGAGTTCCAATTTCTGCCCTTGTTGTCGCTTTCATATGTATCTTTGCTGGTTTTAACGGCAAACCTCTCCAACGAGGCAGTCAACCCAGCACGATCATGGTCCTCATTTGTGCTGTAACAAGAGTTTAGCTTGTCTTGCTTCGCATAGCATGGTAGCTGAATTTCGACTTACAGGTGGTATTGGTGTGATGCAGATTTCGTTTATTCTTCCAGACCGAGGTAGGTTGGCAACTTGGTTAAAACCGTTCTTGGATTTGGTGGAATCAAACCACTGCCTTGGCAGGGTCCCAGGATCTTATCCTTAGAGTAGGTCTTCGTTCGCCCCTTTACTACAAGTGGTGGGAAATTTCCAAAATGAGTTAGGCTATCGACCTCCTTACCATACGAGATCTGCAGTGAGCAAGCAAGACCAATATCCAACGGTTTAAGAAGACGCGTTGCATGAGAAGCAAGACAATAAGCATAATATGATGCGAAGTACAATCTTCAATGAATTTATGGATATGAATCTCACAATCATCAAGAATAAGGGTATTGTTGTGGTGAAACCAAGTACCTTTGAGTGATATTATCATAATAGTTCAATCACGTAACACCCAATAGGCAATTATTCCATCCTGTCTTGCTATACGTGAACTTCCAGCCTTACAGATATCTATTACAGGATCCAATTGCCGATAACCCCCCATATATGTGCTACACCTTTATGAATCATCAGTAGAGAAAGGGCCATTCCATCACCGTAAATAACCTCCACCATAGTAATTAATTCTAGTGTAGCATCAGTTACCATGCTCCCAGTCATACGACATTCCAGACGTAGACATATGACCTTAGCTCGGCAAGAAATTTCCTGGCGAACTCGTTTTTATCTATATTGTACGTTTCCGCCGCGGTTATGGAATACTTCTTCCGCACTTGCTGAACCTTGTTAAAATGAGGTTGGATAACTCCTGAATCGCTCTGTTTGACGCGCCACTTATCTTTACTGCTGAGGTTGGATACTAGATCACAGTGTCGATCCAGGAAGCGAGTCAAATAATATTTTCCGGTGGCTCCCTCAAAATATGCTTCAGAGTTTTCCCCTCCAAACCGAGAGTTCGATGCTTCAATCGCACAATCGCTTCCTTTACATGCCTCACTGGAGGTGGTAATCCAAATTCCTCTAGTCGGACAATTCATCCCACAATTGCTCTCTCTTCGGCTGGCGTCAACAGTTGTAGATTCACATGTGCCAATTTCCGAGCTTTTGCAACTTTTAGGCACCTCCGTACGCCTATGGTCAGAATTTACCTATCATCGCATTCTCTGGCTTGTGTTTGACTAGATCTTGTTGATATTTGCCGCGCATTCCAGCCGAGATAGACATAGCGTGGGGGCTGATCCACCTCTAAGTGATGCACTACCCCGTGATGGATGGTATGTAGTTTGTATGTCATGGGGTTCCGCGGTTTGGGTATTTGGTATTGGGTTGCCTGTCCTCGTGATGTGGTCTTCTAGAATGCTGCTTATCATAGGTCTTGTGTCACCGTTTATTCCAAGCGCCATCTGGTCTCCACTATGACGGATGCCCTCATTTGCTGGTACAACAGTGAATGTCGTAATGCCTTCTTGTTCAATGGCATCAGGGGAGGTTGTGTGGCTGTGGTAGGGTTCTGCTCGAACGGGTGCCACTCCCTGGGCTTATTTCCATGTGTTCCTAGCCGGATAGAACACCAGTTCCGTCATAGTTTCTTTCTTTTAGTGGTACGTTAGGTGGGTGTTTCCTTAGGTGGCATTTTGGGTGTTGGGTAGTTAACAGAGTGCCGGAGGCACTAACTGCTGAGAGATGTTAGCTATGTCGGCAAAATCAAGTCGGGGAGTGTTCTTACGTCTACCTACTGCCACTCCCTCATCCAATGACCTCTCAGAGAACTGAGGCCGGACAGAGAAATGCCTTGGTGGAGAGGGCGAAACCCCGTGGGTAAAGTCACTGGCAATGCTGGTCTTACGGGGTCGAAATGTGGCTAGGTATCGCCAGAAAGTACGATGATCGCATCGCGTAGCATTAGCGGACTTGGCAGCTTTCGAGCGGCGGTAACCGACCCGATCGCTTCCGCATTCCGGTAGGCCCGCAACCAGGGCCTGCTTAGTACTTTTTATGTCGCACAGCGTTGAGCAGGTCACAACAATATAGGAAGCAGATAGCTTGACCAGACTAGGAAGCAGACTCCACTGCGACAATCCACGTTAGGCTTTTCATGTTCAGCTTGCACCAGCCGAACAAAACTTTACAGCGCCAAAGCACGGGTTTGCTCTTGTGCGTCATACTGGAGCTAAACTGAAAAACTTAAATCTCCAACAATCGAAAGTACAGTCACATGGAAACAGTCTTCTGCACCATTCTGCCATGATTGTAGATTTATTACGCTACGATAACTTTGTGGTAAGCTTCACAGAGTCCTGTCCGCAGCGGATTACATAACCCGTAATCAGGAGTAAATCACTAACTCCAACAAAGGAAATACATAACTTGGCGGGGCGGCTGTGACTCGAACTAGGGCTTTCCTCCAAAGAGACAACACAAGGCCCGAGTACAAACCACTCGGCCAAGGGGGCACACCCCTACAAACTAGCCCCATTTGTGCGTTTTGTGAAATGACTTCATCACTGTGATGGTATAGTCTGGTTGAGTGACGGTAACTTTAAGCTCTTATGTTTCGCTCTCACCAGCTAAACCTGATCTTGACCGGTATATGTTGAGTAAAATGAAGTCACAGGTAGAACTCAAGTTGTCTGACTTACAGCGCCACAATGAGCGGGTATAGCGGGCAGCAAGTAGGCTCACAAGAGGATTTATTACGCTACGATGTGTGGTAGTGGGGGTGGTAGTACTGTCATGGGTGGCATATTCATCCACAAGATAGATTTTGTTGGTCACAAACAACTGACTAATGTTCCGTCATCGAAATTTAATCTCATTCTCTTTACACAACTGTTGAATTATAGCAGTATATAAGGAGAGGGTGTAGTCAACATATCACCTTCCTTTCCTCCACCAGCATCGACATCTATACTCCACCATTTCCTTCCTCCAATATCTCCGCCTCTCCTCCACCAACGTCGCCGCCTCTCCTTCACAAATATCTCCTCTTCTCGACACCACAGCTCCCCCTCCAAAATCTCCTCCTCCTGCTCTCCTCACCAACATATCCTCCTCCACTCCACCAATATTTCCTCCTCCACTCCACCAATATTTCCTCCTCTCCGTCACCAACTCTCCTCTCCCCCATCAACATCTCCTCTACTACACCAACCCCACCCCTCATGCACAAACATTTCCCCCACGACATCCGCAAATATTCCATTAACTCGACCACTTTTCCAACAACCTTATATGGCCTACCGGTTATCTATTACACCGTCAAGCCTACCCAACAGAATATTTTGTGGGACGTTCCCACTACTCGGAAGTTGCGGGGAGCTTTGAAAGCAGCCCATATCCCAAAATCCCTCCTACGCCTCATGCAGCTGGGTCAAACCAAGGGAGACAAGAGACAAACCACTCTCCCTCCTTACCCTTGGCAAATATTCCATAGTCCTTCTACTCCTGTTCGGACTTCGCCCTATATGCCCAACCCCGTGTTCTATCTGCAGTGCAAGCTCCGGATAGAAACTAGAGGGTTAATTACGAGTGGCTCAGGGGTTCATATTGTCCCCAGCCTGAGCTTTGGCACGGCACTAGCTTTTGACGAAGGCAGGCAGGGGGGGGGATACTGGATTGACCCGGGTGAAGGAGCTGAGGGGGGGAATAATGATGTGATTTTGGGAGTGCGTTGGATATATTTGGGGCCTAGGATATGAGTTTCATCAGAGGGGGGCGGGTCATCGCTCTTAATCCGCAAAATTTACATGGCCTTTGGACGCTGTGAATCCTCGAAAGCTTGCTTTACAGTGAGTGAGATACCTGGGAACCATGGGTCCCGAGACATCACCGACGTCACACATGCTTGCA
>Ga0307511_10008617_pt1 | contig 10195 bp, 5 predicted proteins | sample 13_EM_MG_FD_200266 | JGI IMG/M metagenome (GOLD analysis project Ga0307511, IMG submission 200266) | Populus trichocarpa ectomycorrhiza microbial communities from riparian zone in the Pacific Northwest, United States - 13_EM | ecosystem: Host-associated > Plants > Roots > Unclassified | place... | reverse complement strand
CTTAAGATATTTAAGTCGGAATGGCCGAAAGTCAACACTGATAGAATGCGAGATTTGCCTTTGAAGGCTGCAATTTCCATGCTCTTTCTCTTTTTATTTTTCTTCCCGTATATGTATAGAAAGGTATGAATGTTAGCTTAATAATGCCACTGGAATCACTTCATTTCAACCTATAGAGCTCAAGCTCTACACAAAATATCGATCGGAGGTCAAATCTGTCAATTATCTCCAATTTACTTCTTTTTGAATCTTACATCCAAAAGTGCGTTCAAAACATAAAACAAAGAATATCAAGACATTATATATATAGAACATAGGCAAAATACTAGGTAAATACGGGTAAAACTATCGAATAATATGATTGCATCAAACATTTACTTATATGGAAAATAAAAAGCAAAATCTTGATTGCAGTTGCTTATGACACAAATAATATGGCTTTTCTGCTGTGTTATGCTTTGGTCAAAGAAGAAATGAATAGTAACTGAACATGGTTTTTAGATTTGATTCTCCAACATGTCACAGGTAGATGTATTGGATTGTGTATAATTTCAGATAGACATGCAGAAATTAAGAATGTGATGTCATAAATATGGATCGAGCCAAATGGATATCATCGTTATTGTTCTTGCCATTTTGTGAGTAACTTTAATAAAAGATTCAAACATGTGGCATTGAAAAAACTATTAGATAAGATGTGTCAAGAGCCTTCAAGATGGGGATTTAATACTATGTATGATGATATGTTTGATAGGAATGATCAAATCAAAAAATGGCTTGAGATTGAATCGAAAAAGAGACGAGCACTCTCATATGATGGTGATTATCATTATGGAAATGTGACCACAAATTTGTCAAAGATTTTCAATAATGTCTTGAAAAGTGTTTGTGGTTTGCTTATTGAAAAGTCGTTGTGTATTGTGGCCTCCACAAGTGTTTGCTGAACTTATTGTTGATGCATCAAAATCAAGATCACATAATCCGAGTATATTATCCTAGATGGTATTTTTCAAGTTGAAACCCCCCAGTAACTGGTAGTTGAAGAGAGGTTCAATGAATAATTCGATTTAATCATAGAATATGTATGTATGGTAAATGATAATTGTATCATCGATCATATTCACAACTTATTGCATGTTGTACATTGCGACATGTTAACTTTGAATAATTTGTTGACCTTTTATTTTCTAACACCAGTTACATAAATTCATATGATTTTTATTTTGAATGCTTACCTGATATTCCATCATGACCTATTATACTAAACCAGTAGTTGAAGGATGTCCAACTAGATGGAGAGTTGAAGAAGGTTGACGTAGATCCACTCGCCTGCATAACGAGATGTATGTTAGAGAGGGGCATGCACAAAATAAATATGGGTTATGCGGTGTAACTGGTCATATAGAAAAACATGTCAAAGTAGACAATGTAAGTGAAAATTTTTGTTTTAAATTAAGACTTTTATTTCATATCTCTATGTTAAGTTGTTTTTTTTTTCCTTCAACACTGTTTATACTTGTACATGTCATGGTATGAACTAGGGGAGGTGGATCTATGAACGGATGTCGTGGCATGCGAGAGAACGAGTCCTCATTATTTTCAGGTCCTGATGATTTATTAGTCTTGTGATTGTAGTACATGCATCAATCTGAGGATATTTGGGCTTGATGAGTAAATAGATATTTTTATATAACATGATCACCTGATAAATTATAAATGTTGTTAATAATTATGTTCATATTTTTTTGATGAAAATATCATGGTGGTTTGGTTAAACTTGTCATCATGCCTCGATGGACTTAGATGACCATTTTCGTCCTTATTTCATCGAGGCTAGATTTTTGGAGATTAGTCACCTAAAAGGCATAAGTATTGATCATGGTTTAATTACAACATTAGTTGAGTAGTGGAGCTGAGAGACTCTCATACTCTATTTTTTTTTGTTGGAGAGATGACAAACATTATAATATGTTGTCATGCTAGTCAACCTTTTAATAGATGGAATTCCTGTTACAGGCCCCACAAATTGCAACAAAGATAATTTATGACTTCATATATTGGGAAGAGTGCCTCATTTTAAGGGATATAAATAGGATTATATTAGGTTGATATGATTGAATGAGAGTTTTGAGATCCCACTAGAGGGTGTTATAGAGATTGTATTGCATTATTATGCTAGAGCATATATAATGCACATGTTTAAAGCCATGATCTTCACCGGTTTGACATGTAATGCAATTCCATGTTACTTTCTCCACTGCTGGAAAACTTTGTTGTCATTCGTAACTATAGTTGAGGCTCGACGGTGTTTGCATATATGTACCGTCAGCTTTGCCACACATGTATGTCAGATGAGAAACAAATAGGTGGATGTTTATTGTTTCTACAAGTATAATTTGATATTATATTCTATTAAATATAGTTAATGTAAATATTTACTAAATTTTTTTTATTCTGAATATGAAGTTATGGTTGTAAGAGCATCTTTACATCGATCGTCTTGATGTTTGGAGAAATCAGATGTTCAACACGGTTACAGGAAGACAACTCTCAGTTAGAGCTCGGTAATAATTATTATAAACATTATTAAATTTAAATTTTCTATAAAAAATTATCTAACTTAACTGTCTTGAATATGTTAGTTGGGTTGGGGAGAGATTTAGGTGTTTTAAACAAAATCCTACTCATGTCCATGAGTTCTATCAAGACGAGTTGGATTCACATGAGCCTCATTAGGTATGCGTGAAGTTAAGTATTCATTTTCTTATTTAACTTTATTTCTTGGTGTGAAAGTTTTTAATATATATGTTTTATGGTTTTATAGGTGATAAACACCATACACTAGCGATTTGATTGTAATAACATCTTCATTATGCACGGAGGAAAGTGATTTATGACTATCAGTGATCCCTATACATTGTTTTATCATAGTTGAGATGCATTATCCTGATTGGGTAATGCGTCAATTTGGAGTGTATCAACATACCTGATAATGTTGACACACTTGATGACCTACATGCTATTAATCATCGAGGTAAAGAGAAAGATGATTGGTTGGTGGTTCATGCACAATATGTTAATTTATGGCATGTGAGAAGAGATTGCATATTTACATATATGTATTCGCCTATTGAATTAGATCTCTATATATTTTAGTACATGAACATAATAAGGCGATTTATAACTCCATCATGGGAGCGTGTTACGAAACATCCATGTGACACTCTGCATCAGTCAACATGTAATTCAAATAATTATGAGTCTCGTGCACCAAGATATAATAGATTGGTATGTATGAACTAGTTTTCTTAACATGTAATAATTTATATATATAGCATTGTCAATAGCATCACGTACTGTAGTAACAGCTCTCTGACCCTCGTGTATTAAAAAATTATCTTAAAAATGATAATATGATGTCTTTTAATATATTAGGTGAATTTTTTAATACACGAGGGTCAGAGAGCTGTTACTACAGTACGTGATGCTATTGACAATGCTATATATATATATATATGATGTCTTTTAATATATTAGGTGATACTTTCAATACTTGGTTCTCGTCACGCCATTCTTCACTTGACGAGGTTGGGGGGGCTCAATGTTTGGACGATGCAATAGAAAAGGATGACTGTATTTATCATGCACGATAATGACATGACAGTGGTTCTGATAATGCAGGCTCATCAACAAGTTAATTTGTTAGATGTTTAACTATGCAATTTAATTAATTTATAATTGAATTGGTATTTTTTATTCTAATGAATTATTTTTGTGTTGAGATTAACTTTTTTTAACTATAAATTTACCTACCATGGAACTAAGTGATTCTATTGGCTGTTGGTTATTGTTGTTGTTTTTATGATTTTGTGAAATGTTGGCTTGAACTATTGTTGTTGTTTTGGAGATAGTGAAATTGGGTTTTGTTGGGCAGGGAGTTGAAATGGTTGAGACCGAGAGCGACTAGTATTTTAATAGGTGACACATTTAGTACATGCATAATCATTATTTGTGTGCTAGAGTGAGAATTATTTTTTCAATTGTGCTAGTTTGAAAAATAAGTTTTTCTACTGTGCTAATGTAGAAAAAAATAATTAAAAATTAGTGTAAGAAACCATTTTGACCACTGGAAAACCAATTTTGACCATTGAAAATTTTTTTATTATAAAAAATACTTTAATGAATTTGAACCGTGTAAATTATTTTTTACAAGTTTTAACGTTTTGACTGCAAAATGATTGTTTTGGCCAATTTTAACTATAAAATGACATATTTGATCTTGATATATTGATTTTGACTAATTTTAATGTGATGATGACAATAAAATGATGGTGTTGGCTAATTTTGACGAGAAATCCAATTTTGACCTTGATAAACTAATTTTGATGCGATGAACTTGGTTTTGATCGTAAATTTATGGTTTTAGCTATTTTTATGAGAAGCTTGATTTTTAATGTGATAGTTCAATTTTTCTTTTAAAATCCTATTTTGGTGAGGAACATCATTTTCAATTTTCTTTTAAGCGAAGAGGCCGAAATAAATTATAACAATTACCATAAAAAGGGTTTCCATATCTATCATCACATTGAACAGGAAAACCTTAATTAAAAAAGAAAAGAAAAAAAAACACAACTTATACAAAGAGTCTTAGGATTAATTAAAATATCGTTTGATATCATGGTAGATTCTATTTTATACTCAATCATAGAGAAAAAATCATTTAGTTAGTCATATCATTTCTGTTTTTATATTGAGTCTCAAGTATAATTATATTTTAAATCTTGATTTTGTAAAAGTTAAAAATAACATGTTTTTTATTTATGAAAATCTACTTTTATTTTACTTTGTATGCAAAAATCGAGAAGAATTTTAACTAATTATATATTTTTTTAATTTTTTTTTAATAATAACTAATAATATTTTTTTAAATCCATTTATTTGAAATCATAGTCACAATAGCACCACTCCTCGCAAACAAACTTTCCCTTTAAGTCACATTTAGGTATAAATACTAACGAAACAGTAGCTTAAAATAATTTTTCAGCAGCATCGGCTAATCATCTTTCAACTATAAAGCTTCTTCAATAAGAATACAAAATAAAATAAAAATAAAACAACAGCTACTACTACTAATACCCATCTTCATTTATTTTCTTAAATATTTTCACCTCTTTTTCTCTCAGTCTTCTTCTACTTACATTTCTCTCAAAATCGTTCATTTTTCAAGATAGCCATCACATTCCCTTCTCAATTAAAACACTCTCTCTTCTTTGTTTTGCTTTGCAGAATTATTTTTAGTACTTTTTCTTTATTTTTTTTCTCAATTAATGATTTTTTTGCTTCCATGTCAATTTTCAATTTCTGCTACCGTATTGTCCCCTGCCTTGCCGATCCAGGTGACTTTCTGCTAGAAAATCAGAAATGAAATAATGGGTTTCTTTTGTTTTTGTAATTAATGTTGTTGTTTTGTTTGTGTAGCAAGGAGATCTTCATTGGGGTTGAAAGCAGCATTAGTGGTGTTGCATATTGTATATGCAGGGACTCTCTTTCTTTTTTATAGTGATTTGATAGAGAAAACCAAAGAAGAGCCATGGTATGTTTGTTTCTTTTTTTCTTTTCTGGTTGGTTGATGAAAGCTTGGAAATTTGAGAGTAATTATTTGAGTTATTGAGTGAAAGTTTTTACTCTGTGGTTTTGATTGGTTGAAGTTGGAGTGGAACTTAAAATGCCCTTATTGAATTATTGAAATATAGCTGAAGACGGCTTGTGATTGGTTAGTCATGATCATATTGGTGATGTTGGAATTGGAATTTGATTGATTGAATGAGTTTGATTAATTGAGTTGTTGAATTAAAATGAGTTAATTAATTTTAGTCAATAACTTAAGACGTGGTAGAAATGGCTGATTACTGTTTCATCCCGATAATTTGCAAGTCTGAACAAAATAATGAAAATATAAAATGGGTTGTGAAGTGTTAAGGGGAAATGCCTTTTTTCTTTTGACAATAAGAGTAAGTTTAGGAGTCTTATGATTCTTAATTATTCTCTGTGGATGTGTTGACAAACCTTTGATGTTTATTTATGTTATCAATTATCATATTAATCAAGGGTGTTTTTTATGGTTACTTTGTGATTGGAATCTTAGGTAAAAATTATGGTAAGTAGAGTGCATAATTATGTGATTGTTAGTGGACATTAAGGAATCTATGTGAGGAGGGTGTTACTAGTGTTTTTTAAAACATTTTAAAAATCTTTGGTATGGTTTTTTATTTTTGCTTTTAACTTGAGTGTACAGTATACCATAACGTTCAAGAATTTAGTCGCAACTTTTTTCCTTCTTTCAGGTACACTGCAATATATCTGTTGCTGTTTGTTGCAGCATTGATTCAATACTTTGTTACATCGTGTTCTTCTCCCGGGTAAATTTTGTTGCAGTTGTAATGCCTCTTGATGAATCTGCATTGTGGTTACAACACATAATTTCTGTAATATAAGTTTCTTTGATTGATTTCACTACTTGCCTAATATTATTTCTTCCTCTTCTGGTTTCTAATCTTGCCCATTTTTTAACAATTTCAGCTATGTCCTTGATGCAATGAGGGATCTGAATGAGAAAAATTCATTATATAGAAGGTCATCAATGTTGTCAAAGTAAGAACTAAACTTGAACTTTCTTTTAATAGGTCAATCATTGCAAATAACACAGATTAAAATGAACTGGAGTTCAGTTGCATTTAAGTCAATCTCACTAACTATCAATTGTTATAATGTTTAAGAAAAGACAGCCTGCTTCAAGCAAAAGTGGAAGCTTTGTTATCACTGTGGAAGGAAGTCAGTCTGAAAGAAATATTCCAGGAAGTAATGTTACATCGTGGACAAAGCTAGTTCTAGACATGTATCCCCCTGGAACATCTATTAGGTATGCAATGCTGGGTACACTCAGGAATCCCTTCCTTTGCCCTGTTGGTCTTTTATGTGACAAGTTGATGGGCTGCCTAGTTTATGGTAATAGGATTGTTATTGGCTTGACCAAAAGCATTCATCGTGTTTTCTTGCATCTGGTGAATGAAAAGTCAATGGTGACTATAAGAGACAGCTATACAACTCCTAAAAAGTACTTGTAGTTTGCTCAAAAGGTGCCAATGCCTTGACTAAGCCTTAATTGCACCCAGAGCCTTGAAATTAGAATATGATGTGTTGGAAAAGGTCTGGACCATAAGGTCTTGAAAAGGGAAGATGATAAAGTTTGCATGGTCCCTGTTTACAATTTCAGTTGTTTTCTTACATTTGATAATGTGATGTTCAACAAAATCATAGCAGAGGTATAAATCAGGAAATTGAATAGATAGTGGTGCCACTGAGATAATTTCTTTATAATTTCATGCGATCATTACAAAGGGGGAAAGAAAATGCAGCTATTCTATATCTTTTAAAAAACTAGCAATCTGCCACTAACTGCTTTGCCTTGGTCTTTGCAGAAATTTGAAATGTTCATATTGTAATGTTGAACAGGTATTTGTTATCTCATGTTTACGTCCTAGTTTGTGTGATACACCTGGTTGCATCAATATAAATCTCATTCCAACTCTAGAATGCTTATATCTACAACTACCTGCTTCCATACTGTTATGTTTGTTGTATAAGAAAGAAGGTTGTCTTGTTTAGGGTGAGTATAGCATCTAAAAGTGCCTAAATGAATTTTCTTCCCAAGTCTCATGGAGGCAATTACTGAATTGTGAGCTCATTGAAAAGTTCTGGATGGAGAATTTGGTCAGTGTACCCCTCAGCATTTTTTCCCTGAATTGACTGGTTTCCGAGACTTGAACATACACCCTTGCGATTGCAAGCCCAAGACTTGCTGTCATGTTCCCACAAGCATGGAATTATGACATAAATTACTGTTTTTTTCTCAATACATGATAGAGCAGATTAAGTGGTCATCTCATCAATGTACTTATACATTTGCAGGAAAATTGTCAGAGATCATGCGAAGTACTTACCCATCACTAACCTTTCAAAATTCACTGTAACTCCTCCATGGTCAACTTTTCCTTCTTTTGTAATGAATGAAAAATACACACGCACACACACATACACATACAAAGATTGCAGGAAATTTGTGCATAAAAAGTAACTACACACATATGCTGGTTGCAATAATTTTGATAGAAAACATTAGGTTGCAGAGTAATGATCTGGCTTCTAATTGGCATTGCTTTAAACATCTGAGAAACTTAACCATTTTCCAGACTTGCTGCTTTTCCTGCTCTACAATCTCATTTTTCATGATGGTGGCATTTTAATAGTCTTTTGATTGCATACATTACCAAGTACTGGTGAAGTTGTGTTGATTATTCAACATGCTTTCTGGCTTTGTTTTTTATAATGAATTCTATTTCACCCTTAAGTTAATATTTGGTTGTTATTTATTTTTCTTTGCCATAATTGCAGCCTCCACGAGCAAAGCATTGCCATGATTGTGACAAATGTGTTCTTCAGTTTGACCATCATTGTGTTTGGCTTGGGACGTGCATTGGCCGGGGAAATCATTGTCGATTTTGGTGAGTTTTTTATCCTTCTAAAGTTCTCTATGCCAAAATTGTGATGGATGACTTGTAAACAAAATGTTGCCTTCAAATTCCATAAGGATGGTTGTATGGTCATCATAAACTTAAGCTGCAGCTGTTTATGATTGATTTTTTCTTTCTCTTCAGTATTGATTGAGTTCAATATCTATCATTTGTAATTATCATTTCTGATCTCATGTTCACCACGTGATAGTATTAGCATGTTTATTTGATGAAGAGAGACAAGCATTTTGTTATAATTTTCCCATTTTCATAGTCATTTTGCATTCAGATAATCAGATTTCTGATTTCACATGCATTGGATAAAATGATTTACAACATGGAATTTTGTTTGCTGCAAATTTAGTTGCAGTGGACCAGTTCATATGGATTGAAGTTATTGGTTGGTGTTCCCAACATTGCATGTAGGGCTATATGGTTCATGACACCTATCAGTTGAAACATGTAGGATTTGCCTCATACTTTTAATGTACTTCCGTTACTTTTGTGTTTTTCTTAGGTGGTACATTTTTGAAGAAACAGCGCTATGCCTTTGGACTGGCATCTTGTACATCACATGCTTGAAGGCTAACATCTCAAGAGTTTGGTACAGAATCTTTTTGAAGTCCTTTCTGTTTTTCTCTGAAGCTTCTGTTTTTCTTGTTGAAACACTCTGATGCCTTGCTAAAATCATTACCTTCAAAGAAAGGAGAAAAGGCAATGATTAGTCATCAAGTTTATTATCTTGCTGGTGCCAGTGGTTTTGATGATGAAATTTTAAGTTAGCTGCACATGGATCAACTTTTAGTTCTCCTGCATCTTTAAATTTGATCCTAAATTATGCCGTTTCTGTCAGGTGGAAGGATGCAATTATGATCCTGCTATTGGTTACTTTGTCAATTGCCTTGATTTTTCTCCTGCTGCTCCTCATTTTCCATAGGCAAGTGTTTTCATTCACTCAATACTTTGTTTCCTGCATGATACATGGTTTCAGACGCAGCTCCTTTCACTTTTATGCTAGCCATAAAAGCCATAGAGTATTGACACATAGCTAGAATATGCCATTTGTTGTTTTCGGTGCTTCTAGTGAGCTGACTTAGTTATCCTTATGTCATCTTGGTTCTATAGTTCTCTAATGATATCATTTGTATGGAATGGGCATGTTTTGATCAGAAAAGTAGGAGCATGGAATTAAGTTTTCCATTTTAAGAATGAATCTGAATTCCACTTGACAAGGACCATTAGAATGGCCAGGTCTCAAATATGATTAGTTGACGCTAGGGGTGTTTAAAAAAACCGACCAATCAATTAAACTGTAAAAACCGGAAAAAAAATAACTGAAAACACCGAACCGAGAGAAAAAACTGCTCAAACCGATTTAAAAATCATAAAACTCACTTGGGCCGGTTCGGTTTCGGTTTTAGAAGTTGAAACTGGGTAACCAGACCGGACCCAATATAACCTTAAACCCGCTAAAAAAAGGGGTATAAATAGAAAACTAACCTAGCCTAAGTTTGCTAACCCTAAAAATTCCCCCTTTCCCAGTGAAAACAGCCGCTAGTTGTTCCATCTCTCCCGTTTCCATCTCTCTCTCTGTCTTTATTATTATCTCCCGTGTTGAGACTTGA
>Ga0307511_10008616_pt1 | contig 10196 bp, 9 predicted proteins | sample 13_EM_MG_FD_200266 | JGI IMG/M metagenome (GOLD analysis project Ga0307511, IMG submission 200266) | Populus trichocarpa ectomycorrhiza microbial communities from riparian zone in the Pacific Northwest, United States - 13_EM | ecosystem: Host-associated > Plants > Roots > Unclassified | place... | reverse complement strand
AAATTTGACATAAAAATTAAATGAAACTAAATAATGAGGGACGAGATTGAAGAAAACAATTAATAAAAAAACAAAACAAATAACAAGCATTTGGACATGAGACAACACCTCACACGCCACTCTTTCACTAGTGCATGCCTATGCACATACCAACCATTTTTTTTTTAAATAATATCTATATTTATGAAAAGATCAAATCTCTCCCTAGACAACTTGTTAATTACTAGAAATTCAATTTGAAAATACAAAAATATCCTGGTTTGCAAGTTTGAATTTTTTTTGCTTCTTATGGTATGATAGTCTTTATACTTTGCTTCCAAAATATAAAAAAGATAAAATTATCTTTGATCAACCTTTTAACAAAGTTATATAGTCTTTACAATATATTTTTAATTCATAATAACTAATGAAATCCGTAAAAAAAATTACACCAACAGCAAGATCATTGAATTTTTGTTGGAATAGCAACATAATAATTACACTATTGCGGTGATCTGTGTCTAGGAACAGTGAATTCACCTTGGCTTCCATTTTATTTTATTTTTTAATATCGAGCAAATTCATTACATGTTGCAGAAACCTGTGCCGGGACTACCATCAAAATTTCCCAGCAAAATAGCACAAGAAATTTACACACATTATTCCGAGATCTAGAGCACAAAAACAGGCGGCGCAAGCATAGGTCAACCTACACGTACTTGCTGAATAGAATTTATTTATTGTATCAACCATAGATATCACAACACATACGAATAAACAGCATGTGAGGCCGTAAAATTGTGAGATTTCCAGAAAAGAATAGGCACAAAGTTAAGGGCACAGCACGCCTCTATCAATAAGCAATAATGGTAAACGACATCAATAAGTGACCACCTCAAAAATTTCCAAAACAGAGCTCCTCCCTGACTTCGGTATATATCAGCGAAAAACTACAAATGGGATCCAAGCCATACATTCAAAAAACAAACAAAACCCGGGAAAATACAGAAGCCTCTGGAACCACGACAAAATGATCCCTTCAGTTCTCAGAAACTCCTATACATATGTTGTATGTGTATATATATATATCTATATAGGACTACTCTCAACAACATCCAAAATTTCGAAGCTCCACCAGATGCTTCTCTTGCCTAACCAGTTCAGAATTTTATGAAAACCAGAATAAAATTGGAAAATCACCTTAGGTCTGGCTATGTCCCCTAAACGTTTAAGAAACTTCTCAAAAGCTGAAACAAAAAAGGTCCCTTTTTAATCAGGCACCCCAACATCATTCATAAAGACTTGGAGTGGTACCGATTTTAAATTACTCAGTCCTACAAGGTTAGCGCCCTCAAAAACAAGTGGCTTGCTTAATCAGACTCCTTTCCAGAACCTGAGGAAGCATCCCCATTTGAAGAATCCTCCCCACCCGCCAGATTTGATGGGCTTCCTTGCTGATTCTCCTCGTGGGTGATGGTTCGGGGTTTCCCAGGTCTAGTTCTTACATTAACCCCCATTGGAAAGGGAACCTGCAAATAAATACAGGGTCGGCGTGAAATTACTTTCATTCTTTTCTCTAAGACTGCCGTTAAATGAGGTGAATTTGGTTGTTCTACTGAGACTGAAGCCCATTTTATGGACATCAGCACAAGATCCCACCCACATTTAGCAGCATTTATAGATTCTGTTTTATGTTAAAGTCCATATGGAAACACGTAACTAAAATCCAAATTGCCTGACATGCTGTGATGTGCATACCTGGTCACCTGCATTGGGTCCATCAGTATTGAAGAGAATGGGTCTGCATCTCTTATCCTCGTTCATCAAGCTTGAATTCTGGAAATGTGCAATGAGAGCTGTTTTTCCTTGTATGCGAGCATATGCAAGCAATGCTACCTTTTCACTATTGAACTTCTCCCATTTCTTCCCATTAAATGCCTGCCATAATTTAACTTTCCTTTTAGCTTTAGCCTTTGCATGTAACCTTTAGGATAAAATTGCCATTGGCCTATAACTACACTAGCCACCCCTCCTTTATCATCTTATTGCAAGATATACCTTCACCTTAAAATTTTGGGTGCAGTGTAAAAGGAATGGCAAGTACAACAAGGGCGGACAAAGTAATTTATCCAATCTATTAACAACATTACAGCTTACACATCACAAACCTGATAGAATGGAATTATTTGACTGGGATCAATCATGTTGATAAATGCATACCCAACATTGCATTTGTTCTGCAAAAATTGTTAGGGTCAGGTATTGCATATGGATTGAAATTGTATCAACAGAAACTTTGGTTTTCCCACTACTCATCTTTAACCTTGAAATTAACGGGCACTTGCCTTAAAATCAATTGGCAGGTAAATGAAATTGTAAGACCCTTTATGGTGTTCATCAATTGCTGCCAGAAGCATTTTTGAAGTATACCTGCCATCAACACCACATTGTCACAGTTAAATCATAACCTGGAAAAGAAGAACTATTGGCAACCTTTTAAGTGAAATGTGGTCATAGTGCAAATATTTCTTGTCTAGTGAAGTTTGTTCTATATAAAAATCATTGAGCATGCATAAACATCACACTTTCATGGACTACAAGTTACTGCTTCAGAAACAGAGTTCCATCAATAAAAAAATAGTAGCCACCAAGCAGAATATGATCACAGTTTTGAAGTTAGGTACCACATACTTGTTCGGAATATTCTTTATCATAAGTGTTGTACGGTTGTCTTCCCCTCGCAATATCCGATCAATGTCAAGCTCATATTGTTTCTTGTCAGCCTGACTAATGCTGCCCTCATTTCTACGGCTTCTAGCACGTTCACTAGGAGGATCAAATGTATTAATCATGGGAATCATTTGGCCTCTGCCAGGAAACACCATGGACCTCTGCTGTTGGGATTGGAGCCCGACATTTTTTGGGGTCATTGAAAGTTCCAGACGGTTTCCGCCACCATGAGGAAACATGTTAGCAGAGAGAAATTCCATGGACTGCAACGAATTATTGGATATCCTTATGCTCCCAAGGGAGCCAGGATGGAAACCAGATGTGTCAGGAGATTCCCCTGCATATGCACGTTGCCTATCCCAGAGAGAAGGATTAACAGCTGGCGCTGATCCCACATGTTGGTTATTGATGGGTAAAACTGGATTCAGCATAGGAGATGGTGCTCTAGGAGGTCCATGCAGCCGTGGTCCAGGATGAGAAATAGAAATTCCATTGACAAACGATGGTGAGCTTGGCCAAATCATGCCTGGAAGCTGGTGATGATAGGAGTTACCCCATATATAGTGATGCCCAGTTAGAGGGCAGCTTCCATTTTGAGCAGATCCAAAAACTGATAAAATGGAGCAAAGGCCAGATAAATGAATCTATTAAGAATTTGAAATTGTAACAAATAATCACCAGTATTCTTCTAGCACAGAACTCAATCGTTTAACATGTATATCTTTCTAACATCACAACTTTCATTATCTGCATGTGAAACTAGCAAACCAAAGGCACGCAATGAAACCTATTAACCTTGATCTAGAAATTCCTGTAGTTCCATGGAAAAGATACGGTAGTTTGAAAACTTGGCTTTTGTAAGTCAAACCACTAAAAACTCAGTATTGTTAGCAGCGCCACTGGGCTCCACCAGCTATGTGGAGTCCGAAAAGCAAAAAATAAACAAATAGAAGACAACTTCAGCAAGATATTCATTGCACTTACCTCCTTCACTGAACTCAATTGGATTTCCATTTGAGCTCATTCTGGCTAACTGCTGGGTATAAATTCTTTCAAGTGGCCTTGGATTGATGTTTGCAGCCATTGCTCCAGGAGAATTGCAGTGAACACCACTATTGAGACCATCATACTCTGGAAGTGAATGAGGATGAAAATTTGGAGCGCCCTGAATATCAAATTTCAATTGACCTGGTGAGTGACTGAGCTCAGCAAAGCCAGTTTGATTGCCAGCTGATTCAACTCTCAAAAGTGAGGACAAGCTGTTAGGAACACTAGAAGAGATTCCATGATGCAATGCAGATTTCAAAAATGGAGCTTGTATTGCAGAGGGTGCACCCAAAATAGGCCCATTATCCATGCCACTGGATGTAATTGTTCCTGTTAACAATGCTTCATGAGTGACATGACTATTAAATTAAGGGATAAAAAAGAAAATAACGAATGAAATTTAACGAATTTTACATGAACAGACAGATGAAATAAATGACCCAAAAGTTGCATAATATTATAACTCCCGTCAATGTGTCTATTCGTGCAAAATTCACTAACTTCGGTTTGTCTTATGTAGCATTATCCTATAATGAGTAAGATATCACATTTCCAACAATCATACCAGAGAATCCAGTAGTTAAGTTAATGGAAGGGCTAATCTGCTGCACAAAAGGCCGAAAATCATCTTGTTCCAACTCAGTAGGAATCTGTTGTGATAAACTGCATGCCAAAAATCAAGATAAACCTAGAGTTTAGCGAGAGATCCAAAGAAAAGTCTAGGTTAGTTAAGCAGAAATGACAAACCAGCTAATAGTTTGAATATCGGCAACAAAAAGTAACGAACAGGGGGATGGAGTAGGTCTTGCATTTCTATGCTGTGAAGCAAATATATATACAAAAATGTAAATGCAACCAGGAAAACCATTGGTTCTGTCTGCTTAAACTAATGTTTCTCTATTTTATCACACCCGAACATGGAAAGAGAGGAAATACTTCTGCAACTCTCCCACTAAATTGGATAGTTAATCAAAAGAAACATAAAGCAAAAGAAGGAAGAAAGAATGTGAGGAAAAACTAAATAAATGCAGAGTTAGTATGCTTGGACAACACCCACCGTTTTAAACCCCGTGGATGGCTTGCCTCTAGCTTAATCCGCTTCCCAGCAATATCACTCTTATTCATTGCACAAAGAGCAGCTTCTGCAGCTCTCACATCATAAAATTCAACTAATTTGTGATGATTTCTGTTTGGGGTTTCACGAATCTGCAATGCAAGAGCAACATGGGTTCATGCCTAGGTTGCAGAGTTTTGTTAATAGCAAAATAAAATCAGCAACCGAGTTCACCTCCTTGATCTCTCCATAAACACCAAAGATCTGACGAAGTTCGTCATTTGAAACAGAAGAATCAAGGTTGGATACAACAAGAGTACCCTGGTTAAAATCTTTCTCTGAAGGGTTGACCTGACAAAAGTAATCAACAAGTCATGTGACAGGATTCATGCATGTAGGTTATCATAACAAAAGTACACAAATGTAGAATGTATGCAAAAGAGTAAAAGTCTTAACAATGGGACCGTCATTCTGATAAACTAAAGTGATGATGGACTAATAATAGCACAATAATTAAACAGGAAAAACATTGAAATCCACCTTTGGAATTGAGTAATGAATGTCAAGTTTCCTACGTCTCAATGGCCTATTCTGCAGTGCTTTCATTGTGTTTTTGGCTGCTCTAATATCGTAATAGGTTATCATAACAAAACCACGATGCTTGCAAGCCGTATAAAGTGTACGGATATCACCATATTGCTGCACATTAAGCATACACAATAATAACAGAGGGTGAGACAATCTTTGAAGACAAGTAGCTCAAGTTAATAGCATGTGTGAAACGCAAACTAAAACATGTCAAACACATACCTCAAATACAGCTCTTAACTCAGAGTCTTCAACATTGCTATTTATATTTCTCACAAAGAGTGTTCTAGAAGGGTGTTCACCATAAGGGTGTTCTCCTGCCATTGAAAGATTGCATGCCCCCAGCTGACCATTGGAAGCTCCTCCAGGAAATTCAGAATCAATCTGGGCCACAGAACCATCATCCCCCAAATCCATCCCTCCAACGCTGCTGAAAAAGTCCAACTCCTCCATATCATCTCCACCACTGGGATGGTTAATATTTTCTACCCTATCGGTCACCCCAGTAAACAAGTCATCATCATTAGGGAGAAGGTTACCAATGGTTTGGGCCTCAATTTCTTCAAGGGACTCAAAATGTTCCTCTTCCTCGAAATGAGATGCAATAGTATCAACAGAATGGCCATATAGAGGATTGGTTGAAGATAAACTCACTGCATCAAGAGCATGAAACTGTAGATCAGTACGCAGTATCTCAAAAGGAAAGTACATCCTAGAAACCAAATCTAGATATGGCAAAGGCTAGCATGTGGCACGTAATTTAAATTTACATGGCCTTTGTGGAAAAAGTGTGGCAAAACAAGCCAAATAGGAGAAGAAACTTACTCTTTCTGCTAAATAATTCTGATAATGAGCTTGAGAAGAGACTATTCTCATGCTGAGTTGCCATTGCGTTCACTTTGCAACCTTCTGCAAAATAAGATGCCGGCTGTACATTCAAACTAGTCCTTGTACCTGGATCAATGTCCACAGGTCTCAACAATGTGAAGGACCTACTTAATGCTCTCTCTGCTCCCACCGCATGCTTATCTAAGCTATGATTCATTTTATGGTCATGCATTAGGGAAAGCTGAGGATGTTCAAGCGATTTAACCGAATCCACAGCTACAGGTTTCTCTAGGGGTGTCAAAACAGCTGATTTCCCAGCTGCAGTTAAACAAATTATATTAGTTTCTACTCCATGAAAAAACTCACTTACCATAGTAGAAGTGCTATACTCACCTAGCGATGACATCATTTCACAAATTGATCATGCACTAAGAAGAATAGTTTGTAAAGAATTTAGAGACCAATAATTAATTCCATGGTAGGATCCATTCTTAAATTCTGGTTAAATCTCAATTTGGCACCAGCCCCGCCTATAATAATCAAAACTAAGTACATGAACTACATGTGACTCTACTGAAAAACACTTTGAGGAGAGCAGAAAATTCAATGAAAGGAATCACAGAAGCATCCGATTCACAATTCCTTCTGGCTCTTTCTCCTGAAACTCACTCGCTAAATTATTTAGCGCATACTTCCAGAAAAATCAATAATTCTAGTTCCAGCTTTGTTGACAAAGTATTTTCAATAAGATTATTAAAGGCATGTGACAAGAATGAAGATCGCGATTAAATATTTAGACTAAAATCAAAGTATTTTCAGTAAGATTATTAAAGGCACGTGACAAAAATGAAGATCGTGATTAAATATTTGTTAACGAATACTAATATCTTAAACATGTTAGCAACTATGGCAGGTCAATCAATCCACATTCACAAAATTAAACCTTTATTCTCTCAATAATGCCCCAGCATGTCATCCTATAGACCTCATTAATAGCAGTTTACGTCATCTCACAGAGCTAATTCTTCTTTTTCCAATTCAAGATACTTATTAAATTACTTAATGTCCACATGGTTTATTAGCGATCTGGCAGACAGAATTGAAAGATATATCCAACCTTCTAAACCACACAACACAATCAATGTTAAAGTGAGAATCTAGAAACAATCAGATCCCAATTTGGGAAGACAGATAAAGAGTTGTAAAGTGGCTGACTATAAAGAAACACTTGTTATGTCCTAGGAATTGACCAACATACTGCTTAACTGCTATACAAACAATTCCAAGTTCTCAATCAAAAAGATGTAAAGGTAACAAAAAAGATCCAGCAGTCCATTTGATGAATCAAAACCTTAAAACCCACACATATCTCAAATATACTGACCATGTTGATCAGGCATCGTGTCTGACTTCCAAAACCCTACCTGCCTCTGCCAAGGGTAGAAAACAAAACCAATCAGTAACAATTCAAACATAAACCACAAAAAAGAAAACATAATAATAATAATAATTAAGCACTACAATCTACACCAATATATAAACCGTTACAAAAATATAACCTAACCATGAAACAGAATCAGAAATGATAACGCGAACAGATGATTAAACTAAAGGTGGAAACACAGAGATGCACCGGCAGTACCTCTGGAAAAGAAACATCCTCAGAGAAAAATGATGATGAGGGCAAACCCTGTGAGTCCATTATTTCAGATGGCATTATGAATTGATACCTAAAACAAGACTATATAAAAAACCCCCACCCATAAAAAAAATAAAAAAAATCTCAATCTGGGCGGCCCACTGTTGCATTAACACTTGTGTACAAAAATCTCTGAGTCTTGTATGTAACTCTGCAAGGCAAGAATTTGGAAAGTAAGGGATAGCAAAGCAAGGCAAAACTAGGCAACTTAAAAAAGCACGAGTAAGAATGATAAGGATTAGGGATGATTAATTTCATTAATAGCAAAATCTGCAAATTGTTTCAGCTTAAGATCTTAATGGAAAGTAAGCAATTATGGCAAGTAAAAAAACAACAAGAACAAAATTAATTATTCCTTCATTGGATACTAATAATAATTACAATAATAATCTCTCATAATTCACACCAACCAATCTTTTCTCAAATAAAAATAATAATAATTAAAAGGAAACACGGAATTGTTAATTAAATTCTATTTTTTGCAGGTGCAATTTTCAATAAGATCCAAAACAGCTTAAAATTAACCTGAATTAGCAAAATTGAGTAACCTAGAACATTTTTGGACTCAAAAAAATAACCGACCAGAGGATAAAAATTACAAAAACACACGTTGGAGGCTTGGAGCACAAAATGTAACAGACCTCAATTATTAAGCAGAAAAAACAGACTCCGGTTCCTAGAGAGAGAGGGGGGAAGGGGGGGAGTACCAAGAGGAGAAAGAAAGAGAAGAGAGAAGAGAATTTAAACAGAGAGAGAATTCAAAAGAGAGATCGAATAAATTACGGCTAAAGGAAAGGGAAATTGAAGGAAGAAGGCATCATCTTATTAGCAGCATAGCATCTTTGCCGTGTAAGATCCTCCAACCAAACACCGCCTTCCTTCCTTGATTCTCTTTTAATTTCCCTGCATTGCACGTTAACCTCCTCCTATACTTTACTTCTTCGTCTTTTTTTATTACAAATCTTCTCTCTTCAGCTAAGAAACAGATTCTCCGGTGGAGAGAAACGGAAGCTCCGGCAAGATTGAGACCTCTCGCCAGAAGTTGAGAATATTGGCGAGGTTGTTCTTTTCTTTTATCTCTCTGCCGGTAAAAAAATGAGAAGACTCTGGTTGCAAAAACTAGACCAGGTTCCTACAAACACGAGATCATGAGAGAGAGTTGAGGTTGAGAAACCGTTCAGACTTGATTCTAACGCCGTTAATTAGAAAATCCGTTGTTAGTAAAAGAAAGAGAAAGGTCTTCTTTCTGTCTTTAGCTCTTCGCTGTGTTGTATGGATTTTAGATTAGATAGAATAGAATATTAATTAATTATTAATTTTAAGATATTACCCCCCCCCTCTCTCTCTAAATGCCACGCTGGCTTTTTCTTTGAAGCCGGTTAATTTTAAATTTGAATTGTGAAATGACGAGAAAGGACTTGGTCTGCTATGAAATGATTCAGCCATGGAATCGGTTATTTTAAGTAATAAGTAAAAGCCTCGCTAAAGCCACCTTCTTAGAACTCATTTATTTATATGTTTTTTTATTTTTTTGTCTTAAATTAATTAACTTTTGTCTTTTAAATATTTTAATATAATAATATTAAAAATTTTAAAAATAAAAATATTATTTTAATATATTTTTAAATAAAAAATATTTTCAAAAACAATCAATACTCTAACATCAACCCATTAAACTCATATAACACAATAAAAAAAAATATTATGTGTCTGTCTGACACTTTCGTCTATTCAAGCTCGTTAATGAAAGTTAGTTTCCAAGAGATCCGACAGTGAAAAAAGAAAAAGAAAAAGAAAATAACAAGGTGAAAATATTGTGGGTGGTGGTGCTCACAGGTTTGGTACAGTTTTGGAAACTCCTCTGTGATTTAGCGGGCCTTGAGATCCGTGCGGTGCTTAAATTCTCAGATAGATAGAGAGAGTTCTTACTAGTATTTCTTTAATGTGCTGAGAAATTATCCAGTGATACAGTGACGTGAAGGTATGTGAAATTTGTGGTAGAGAAACAGGAATTTTAGATTTTATTTTCCAGGCTTCGAGTAATGAGTGGTTGGAAATATATTCGTACAGTAAGAGTCGAGGAGCTTCACTTATAGAGGGTTTATTTTTATGTTTTAAAAATATTTTTAAAAAAGTTAATATTTTTTTTAATATTTTTAATATGTGTGATATTAAAAATAATTTTAAAAAAATAAAAAATATTATTTTAATATATTTTAAATAAAACATACTTTAAAAAAAAACAACAATCATATTCAATTATTCTGATTT
>Ga0307511_10008615_pt1 | contig 10197 bp, 16 predicted proteins | sample 13_EM_MG_FD_200266 | JGI IMG/M metagenome (GOLD analysis project Ga0307511, IMG submission 200266) | Populus trichocarpa ectomycorrhiza microbial communities from riparian zone in the Pacific Northwest, United States - 13_EM | ecosystem: Host-associated > Plants > Roots > Unclassified | place... | reverse complement strand
TTTTACTTTTAGATTTTACCCGAACCCTGCCTAAATCGCCATCTGAATGGCGGGGACACCATCTGAACCGTACAAACAGTAATAATAAGCTACTCTTGCATGCACAGGATCCCCGCCACCTCAGATGCAACAAAATTCAAAAATCGCCATACCCCTCTCCCCTTCTCTTATAAAAAATTAAAAACTAGAAAAAAGAAATTCAAACTCCTACTTCTCTAACGGCTACATTTCTCTCTCTACGCTCCCTTCTTGTCTCTCTTCCTCCTACTCTCTCGCTACTCTGCCCAAACCCTACTCTCTCTCTCGCTCTCTCTTCTCTCTTTATAGAATCATAATCCACTCACTCTCTCTCTCTCTAGAAAACTCTGTAGCTAACCATGAAGCACTTTATGCTACCAAGAAACCCGATCTTGAGAGAAGCAGCAGCGCATAATGAGCAGTCCCCAATCCCTAGCTCTCACAAGACGAAACCCTCGCCGTCGCCATCGCGGAGGACCAAATCGTCTAAAGAGAACGCTCCGCCTCCAGATCCGAACTCTATTACTTCCGATCTAAAGCCTTTGCCGTCCCCTGCCTCCGCTAAGTTGAAGAGTCCCTTGCCTCCTCGGCCTCCGTCTTCAAATCCTCTCAAGCGCAAGCTCAGCATGGAGACCTCGCCGGAGAACTCGCTCTCCGATTCTGGCGTCAAGGTAATTTATGCTTATTGTTGTTGTTATTATTATTATTTTCCTGAATAAATAGAGCCTAGTTTTTTCTTTTTGGTTTCTGAGAAAATTTTAGCAACTGAAATTGAATTGATTTTTTTCTTCTAATTTTCTGTTTAAACAACGAGGAAATTTTAGTTCAGCTTTAAAATTTATAAATCCTAGTTTTCTATTTCTGGATTGTGATCTTAATGTATTTGTGATGATAAATCTTAGTATTCTATTGCTTGATTCCACTTATTTTCAAATTTTGGGCTGATGAGAAACGGCTTCAATTCACTTTCAAATCGTGTTGGTTACTGATAAGATGAAGGAACAGATTGGATTGGAACTTCGATCTGTTATTAGCCAAAGAAAGAGTAAGAACATTTGCATTAGGATCACTCGGCTTTAGCCTTTTTATTTTCTCGGGTTACATGTTGAATTTGAGATTAAACATTTTTCGGTAACTTAGTGTTACAATATTTCAGGTAATAGTGCGAATGCGGCCATTGAAAAAGGATGACAAGGAGGAAGGAGAGACGATAGTTCAGAAAATGTCTAATAATTCGTTGGCAATCAATGGACAGACCTTCACTTTTGACTCAGTTTCAGACACAGGGGCCACTCAGGCATGATCTCTATCTATGTGTTCCTTTGCAGTGTACTGATTGATGATCATGGTAATTAAATAATACTCATTTAAGTTTTATTCATTCTTGTTTTCCACAGCTAGACATGTTCCAACTTGTAGGAGCCCCTCTTGTGGAGAATTGTCTTGCTGGGTTTAACAGTTCTGTATTTGCCTATGGACAGGTAGCTTCCCAATCAGTTTTGTTAGTTCCTACCTTTTCTTTTATATTGCACAAGATGATGTTTCCAACTCTTCTTTCTACTCTTGAAATTGTACCGTTCAGACAGGGAGTGGAAAGACATTCACAATGTGGGGCCCAGCCAATGCTTTATCAAGTGAAAATTTATCAGGTGATCAACAAGGTTTGACCCCCCGAGTCTTTCAGCGACTTTTTGATCGTATAAATGAGGTGAAGCTTGATTCTTCACACACTCAAGCTGATTGAAGATTGTCTTATGTTGAAGATTATCACCGTCAGCACTCATCTTTCCTTTCCTTTGCAGGAGCAAATTAAACATACTGACAAACAACTTAAGTATCAGTGTCGCTGCTCTTTTCTCGAGGTTAAGTAATTCTAAATGCTCCTTCTGGTACACACTTGGCTCTTTAACCGTGCATTTTACACCACTTGATAATTAAACTTTTTTTTTTTTGCAGATCTATAATGAACAAATAACAGATTTGCTGGATCCAGGTCAAAGAAACCTTCAGGTAAACAGGACAATTTTGCATCCTAGTCTGTCCTTAATAGAATTAAAAATGGTTTTCTTAGATTGTCGGTCTGGTTTCTTTTCCAGATAAGAGAAGACATGCAAACTGGTGTTTATGTTGAAAATCTCAGAGAGGAGTACGTATTTACAATGAAAGATGTGACTCAACTCCTGATAAAGGTTTGATTTCAATTTTCTTTTGCTATGAAGAATAATGAGAGTGCCCATGAATTAACCTCAACATGTTGTTTAGACTACTTTCTACCTGCACTGAACATAAACTTGCTGTTATAATCACTGCTCCTGCACAAATTTATATGAAGTTCACAAATATTGATTGCGGCTTAATAGTTCTCAGATACAAGTTTCAATGCTCCCATGGAAAAACATGTTGAGGTTGACCTCATTTTACACTGTAGCAAACGAAAGATTTGTTGGTAGTTTAGGTTGTAAAAGGTAGGGGGTCTTTCCGCTGATGCTTTTCCTCTATTTGTTTCTCTTTAGAGAGTTTCTTGACCAGCAATGAACTCTTATGATTTCTTTTGCTTTCCTGGAAAGAGATGAAAATATGGCTGGAGCAAGGACACCTCTTGTGTTCCTTCTGTTCTAGAGCATAAATGATGGAAGGGAATGGTTAAGCATGGTTGTTTTTCACGTTCCAAACCTGGTTCAATTTTTCAACTCTTTTTCAGAAGGTGAAAACCATCTTCACCTTTTAAATTATATCCTAGGGTGAAAAACAGAAAAGTGAAAAATGATTGAAATCTATAGACCACATCATGTAATTTCAAAATCTCATGTACAAGGCTTAAAAAGTTTCAGAATGCTGTTGCATGGTTGTTTTTCACGTTCCAAACCTTGTTTAATTTTTCAACTCTTTCTAGGAGGGTGAAAACCATCTTCACGTTTTAAATTATATCCTAGGATGAAAAACAAAAAAGTGAAAATGATTGAAATCTGTAGACTACATCATGTAATTTCAAAATCTCGTGTGTATGAGGCTTTAAAAGTTTCAGAATGTTGTTGCATGGTGGTTTTCACATTCCAAACCTGGTTCAATTTTTCAACTCTTTCTATGAGGGTGAAAACCATCTTCACCTTTTAACCATCTTCACCTTTTAAATTATATCCTAGGGTGAAAAACAGAAAAGTGAAAAATGATTGAAATTTATAGACTACATCATGTAATGTCAAAATCTCGTATATGAAGTTTCAGAATGTAGTTGCAGTCTTATACAGGGAAGTCTGCATTTGTGGAGAAACGATATTAAAAGGGAGTAATGAAGATTGGAAAATAGCTGAAGTTCAGTAAAAAGTGTTTGTATTAAAAATGAATTTGGGTTTTCGATTCACTTTATCATTCTAAGAAGGAATCTGGAGGTAGACTGTTGATGGAGTTGCTCCTACAGTGCACATGCAAGACTAGCCGTCAATATCAACCATTAATTTTGTGTTTCATATCCCTTGAAGCAGGATACACACTCTTACTGCAGTCTCTGTTTGTTATTTAATTTACCTTAATCACCTGCTTTCAGTCTTACATTTAAGGATGGAATTACCTCATATTCTTGTTTCATTTTTATTTTCCTTTTAAACTTCTTCCTAGTTTGAAATTTTAATTTTCAAAATGAACTCTAGCATTGTGTTTATGGCTGTGAAATAAACTACGCAGGGACTATCCAACAGGAGGACTGGCGCAACCAGCATAAATGCAGAGAGTTCCCGTTCACACAGTGTTTTCACCTGTGTTGTTGAATCTCGATGCAAGGTAGTACTTTCACTACTCATGTATGCATCTATGCTATTTATTCTTCATCCTATGGAATGAAGTATGTTGTCAGACTTCTATTCTTTTTCTTGGTTTTTTCCTTTCTGGTAGAGGTTCTGATTCTGTTGGTGGGATTCAAACTTTATTTTTCCTCTGAAAAAGATTTGCCAGCTGAGCAAGTTGGGATATTGTGAAGTCTGGTTACAATATTTGCTCATGAATATAGCAATTAGAACAGAAAGTAGCAACATGAACAAAAATTTGTAAATTATTGAACATGTTTCTTCTTTGTTGATTTTGTCTTACATTTTCTGCCAGAGGGATTCTAAAGTAAAATGTTATCTTATAGAGCATGGCAGATGGAATGAGCAGCTTGAAAACAAGCAGAATAAATCTTGTTGATCTAGCTGGATCAGAGAGACAGAAGTTAACTGGCACTGCAGGGGAACGGTTGAAGGAAGCAGGGAATATTAACCGATCTCTGTCACAGCTCGGGTATGGTCATATCTTAGCTATCACTTTCATTCCTTTTTTTTTTTTTTGCCAAGTTTGAAGTTGTTGTAAAATCAGTGTAGCTCCAGAAAATAACATTGCTGTCAAAAAATAAATCTTGTGATTTTTATTCAGGTCTGATATTACAACATTTATGATATTGAGTTTACCTGAAAAGTAAAACATAAAATAATCTGGCACTTGTCTGAGCTCTTAATATAGTACTGCAACTTTGAATTGTAATGATATATGCATATACTGCCTCTGAACAGTTGTCTGAAGTTAATTTACCTACAAAAAAGGCAAAATCAACTCTCTTCAATTATTTGTTGTTATGCTACCATGTCAAGCATATACATATGATGGGAGAGTTTTTACAGATGGAAAAAGTTTTGGTGCAGATAAAGAATGAGCTCAATAAAAGAAATGAGATCTTATTGGTACATATGAACGTTCAAGAAAAAGCTGAACGTAATGCCAGTGTAGAACTATGGATCATGGATCATCCAAATTAAATTATTGTCCTTTTCTCTTAAGACAAATGAACCAGAGCAAATCAACATGAGGATTTAGTAATGACTATAAGAAAGGAGGTGTCATTTGGTTTGGTTTAAAGTCTATCCTGCTCAGTTCTATGATTTTTAGAAATTCTGAAATTGTGATAGTCTATTTCTAGCAAATTCACAACTAAACTCGCTGGTTTTGAAGCAAATGATTAAATTGACAAAATGCAAAATGTCATTTAAATTGGGATGAAAATAGTTAGCATTAGGAGCCTTTTCTCTCATTGTACACCCTTCATTTTGAGAAATTCATGAAAATGAAGATTTGCTTTGTCAAAACCTCAGCCTGGATTTTTATTTGTTTATAAAACAAAAGGAAGTGCACTGTAAATTAAAGAATAATGTAGGATGGTCTGGAGGTAGAAGTTTTAAGAGCTTCTTCTTCTTCTCTCTCTCCCTCTCTCTCCCTGATAAGCTATTAAAAGTTAAGAGCTAAATGCAGAATACTTAAATATGGGAATCTGTCAGAATACTTGAAGGAAGTTCAGGAATGATAGATGCAGGGAGGAGCCTGTCATAGAGTCAAATTCATGGTAGAATCATCTCATACACATATGAAGTCCAACATAGATGATAAAATTTTTGTTTGCCTTTTGTTCTCACAATCTGTTCCATGATGTATTTCCGAAAACGAGTTTGAGCTGCTTCAAAGATGCAATTTCTAACGAACATGTTCATCTTACCACGCATCAAGAGAGACATTTCCTCCAATTGTGATGAATTATTATATTTGCAGGAACTTGATAAACATTCTTGCTGAGATTTCTCAAACAGGAAAGCAAAGGCATATACCTTACCGAGACTCCAGGTTGACGTTTTTATTACAGGAATCACTTGGTGGCAATGCCAAATTAGCAATGGTGTGTGCTATTTCTCCAGCACAAAGGTAAACAATGCAGACACTGCTGTCTTAAAGCACTCTTTTCTTCTTTGCTCTCATAATGGAAGTTCATGTGAATAAAAAATGCAGTTGTAAGAGTGAAACTTTCAGTACATTGCGATTTGCACAGCGTGCTAAGGCAATCAAGAATAAGGCCATTGTTAATGAAGAGGTGGAGGATGATGTGAATCACTTGCGAGAAGTAATACGGCAGCTAAGGGTAGACTCTTATTTTCAATTATTAATATTCTTGTTTTAATAGCTGAGAAGTTAAGCAAATACATGACTCTGGATAAATGCAACAGGATGAATTGCACCGAGTGAAAGCAAATAGCAACAATCCAACAGGTTGGGATCCCCGTAAAAGTTTGAATATACTGAAAAGCCTTATCCATCCGCGTCCTCTATTACCTCAAGTAGATGAAGATGGTGATGAGATGATGGAAATTGATGAGGAAGCTGTTGAAAGGCTCTGCATTCAAGTAGGCCTGGGACCAGCAGGCTCTGCAGATGAGAATTATGTTGATGAAGGTAGATCTATCATCGAACAAGGGACTGAGGATACAGATGTTGACATGGAAGAAGCAATATCTGAACAAGCTGAGAATCATGAAATTCTGATTTCGAGTTGTGCTAAACCTGCTAGAAACACTTCAGGTTTTTTTAACGTTGATGTTAATATTTGTCATGAATTTACAGATTTAAATGAGAGTTTCACTGTTACAAATACTAGAAAGTCCAGTTGATTTACTTATTGACACAACTGATGCAGAATCCTGTGAGGAGCCAGTTGAGGAGAAAAGGTTTCTTAGTTCCTCTGCCAGTAAATTGATAACAGAAGAATCACCAAACGAAATGGTGGTGTTTGGGTCCTCATGCACTACTTCTGGTTCTGAAAATGGAAATTCCACTGGCATTTCTGCCACAGGTGAACCCAATGGTTCTCAAAATGAGACAGTGAATTGCATGTCTCCTTCTAGCCTCAGTATAGTTCCTTCTGAAGTTTCTCCTGTTCTTAAATCTCCAACTCCAAGTGTTTCGCCTAGAATCAGCAGCAGCAAGAAAAGTTTGCGGACTTCATCAATGTTAACTGCTTCCCAGAAAGATTCCAAAGATGAAAGCAAGCCAGGACCAGAGAACATACGTATTTCTTTCACAAAATCCAACTCTTCTGCTGCTCTAACTGCTCAAACCAGTAAGAGTTGTCTTGCACCAACTGAACATTTAGCGGCGAGCCTTCACCGTGGCTTGGAAATTATTGATAGTCATCGCAAGAGTTCTGTATTTAGGCAATTGTCATTCAGGTTTGCCTGTAAACCTGCAGAATCTAACCCAATTCCGCTTGTTGATGTGGGTGTGCAAACTTTTCCTCAAGATGATGAGATATTAGAAAGAGTATTCTTGTGTGCGAATTGCAAGACCAAAACGCAGCTAGAGGTGAAAGATGTCGATGACAGCTCAAACCTACAGCTAGTACCCTTTGTTGGCTCAGAGTCTATTGACAAACCCAAAACGCAAGTTCCTAAAGTACGTTTGGTGGCTTCATCTTGATGCTTTGGTTTTAATGGTTGTGCTTCCCTATTTATGCGTACCAACTGCATCATGTTTTATTATTTTGTCAACACACAGGCAGTGGAGAAGGTTTTGGCAGGAGCAATCAGGAGAGAAATGGCCCTGGAAGAGTTTTGTGCCAAACAAGCTTATGAGATAACACAGCTCAACCGTCTGGTAGGTTACCACTTTGGACAACAGCAATGTAGTTTGTTATTTTCTTACTGTCGAAATGATTTCTTGGTCATTGTTTACAGGTTCAACAATACAAGCATGAGAGGGAATGCAATTCCATAATAGGGCAGACAAGGGAAGACAAAATTCTTCGGCTTGAGAGCCTCATGGATGGTGTTTTATCTACTAAGGATTTCATGGAGGAAGAGTTAGCAGCACTCATGCACGAGCACAAGGTATGGCTGTTTTACTCAGATTTTCATATGTGCTTATTAGTTTTAATATATATCTAATTTTTTATCTACAGATTTTGAAGGAGAAATATGAGAATCATCCCGAAGTTTCAAAGATAAATATTGAGCTGAAAAGAGTACAGGATGAGCTAGAACATTATCGAAACTTCTGTGATTTGGGTGAAAGGGAAGTCTTGTTGGAAGAGATTCATGATTTAAGAAGCCAGTTACAGTACTACACAGACTCTTCATCCCCATCTGCTCTAAAAAGGAATTCACTGCTGAAATTGACCTACTCGTGTGAGCCCAGTTTGGCTCCCCTTCTTAACACAATCCAGGAATCATCTGAGGAGAGTCCGGAGGAGAAACTTGAAATGGAGAGAACACGCTGGATGGATGCTGAGAGCAAGTGGATTTCTCTTGCTGAAGAATTGAGAGCTGAACTTGATGCTAGCAGGGCGTTAGCTGAAAAATTGAAGCAGGAATTGGGTACAGAGAAGAGATGTGCAGAAGAGCTGAAGGAAGCAATGCAAATGGCCATGGAGGGACATGCACGCATGCTTGAACAGTATGCAGATCTTGAGGAGAAACACATTCAATTACTTGCAAGGCACAGGCGGATACAGGAAGGAATAGATGATGTCAAGAAAGCAGCTTCTAAAGCTGGAGTTAGGGGCGCCGAATCCAAGTTCATAAATGCTCTTGCTGCTGAAATTTCTGCATTGAAAGCTGAAAGAGAAAAGGAGAGGCGATATTTTAGAGATGAAAGCAGGGGACTTCAGGGTCAACTGAGGGACACTGCTGAAGCTGTACAAGCAGCAGGTGAATTGCTTACGAGGTTGAAAGAAGCAGAAGAAGCTGCTGTTGTTGCCGAGGTCAGTGCCAAATCATGATACCCTAGTGTGTTCTTTGTTAAGATCATTTTTCTTATCGTTCCATGATATGCATCTTTTAGTCTGAAAGTTTCATTTCACGTGCTTAGGAAACAAGTAAAGGAAGGCCCTTCAAATAGTCTTATTACCTTTTCTGGGCTTATCACCTCTACATAACGTGTCTTACATAGTCAAGCAATTCCAATTGCTGTTTTGCTAAATGATAAGTCAAACTGTTTTAAGATAAAAGGAAATTTCACATTCAAAATGCCCCAAACACCAGAAATGTTGCATGCAAACCTCTCGAATTAATGATGATCATCAGCTAAATCAGTTCTTCATTTTGCCTACTCAAGTACCTTCTACTCTATTGCATTGTGCAATTACTTTTTCAGTATATTCATTTACTTAATCTTGGTTTTCTTTTGGAGCTCGAATGCAAATCTCATATCATTGTCTCTTCAACATTGTGAATTTATCGCATAATTTTTAACATATGAAATTAGTTTTAGATTAGCTTCCTTTACAATTAACTCATCAATATTGGGTTTGTCAACACCCGTGCATGTCACTCAGCTAGATAGAGAAGAAGCTTCATGAAGCCTATAGGGGAAGCATGGTATATTTTGATTAATGCTGCTCAGTACCGCGAATATTAATGTGCTAGATATGGTCTGTTTCGAATTTGTTGGACAACGCTGAATAATGTGCAAGATAAGATTAGGCTATCCTGTGTTATAGTTTGCATGAACCAATTTAAAACCCTCATTTTGGACAGGATAGAGTTTCTACCTGAAATTATGAACTTCGATTATAGTTCTTAGCAATTATTCAACATCACTCTTTAACTAGAAATTTTCTGGCAGAGGCGAGCTATGGAGGCAGAGCAAGAAGCTGTAAAGGCGAATAAACATATTAATAAGTTGAAGAGAAAACATGAAGACGAGATTAGTTCTCTAAAGGAGCTAGTGGCAGAGTCTCGTTTGCCCAAAGAAGCAAGACGACCTGCTCACAGTGATTGTGATATGCCAAAGTATGATGCAGGCGAGCCTCTTAGCGAAGGTGATGAACGATGGAGAGAGGAGTTCGAGCCGTTTTATAACGTGGAAGATGGTGAAGGTGAATTGTCAAAACTCGCCGAACCCTCAGCATGGTTCTCTGGTTATGATCGATGCAACATATAGAAAGTGGTACGTTTTACTAACTCCCGTGTGATTTATTATATAGCTTGTACCGCTAGTTTTTGCCATTTTATAACGCACACACACCCCATTTGTTAGGGCCAACCTCTCGGCTCTCTTGTTGGGCCTTGTATTCCATTCAGATTCTTGCAGAGTTCATAACAGTTGAATGAATGAAGAATATATTCTTTTATTCACACCTACTTGCATATTAACATGTACCCACTTTTTTATTCACACGTAGGCACATGTTTATACGTACATGTATAATACGTATGTGCGCGCGCGTATATCCTTGAATTGGTTGTTGCGTATTGAAATTAAATCTTTGCTCCATGTTGTGTCAATATGGTTTACGCGCATAGACGTTTATCCTGCCCTCCTGCATGTAGCGTCAATATAGACCAATGTCGATGCGTGAGACTCGCATGAACACACGCCGTGCTATATGGGAGT
>Ga0307511_10008614_pt1 | contig 10197 bp, 7 predicted proteins | sample 13_EM_MG_FD_200266 | JGI IMG/M metagenome (GOLD analysis project Ga0307511, IMG submission 200266) | Populus trichocarpa ectomycorrhiza microbial communities from riparian zone in the Pacific Northwest, United States - 13_EM | ecosystem: Host-associated > Plants > Roots > Unclassified | place... | reverse complement strand
AATAAAATAATATTAAAATCCAAGAATATTCCAAAAAGAAATGAAATAAAGAAAGCATCTCAAATCATGGAAATGGCCAAAGTGTAGTATAAATAGGACCAAAGGCACAAAACAAACAACAATATTCTACGTAGTAGTTCATAGAATTATCTAAGATGATGATGAAAAGAATGGGGGCTTGGATGTTGCTAGCATTATTGACTTTGGTTGGCGAATGGTGTGGTCGTTGTTATGGGTGTTTGGAGGAAGAGAGGGTTGGTCTCTTGGAGATCCAATCTTTGATCGACCCAAATCACGTTTCCTGGACAGATCATTGGGTGGACAGTAGTAATTGTTGTGATTGGGATGGGATCGAGTGTGATAACACTACAAGGCGAGTGATCCAACTCTCTCTTAGAGGATCAAGGGACGAGAGCTTGGGCGATTGGGTTCTCAACGCATCTTTGTTTCTGCCTTTTAAAGAATTGCAAAGTCTTGATTTGAGAGAGGCTGGATTGGTTGGTTGCATGGAGAATGAAGGTTAGTTCAATGTTTCTGCACTTAATTATAATCATAAAATAAATGAAGGTTGGTTGGTTGGTGTTTAATGTCAATTATCTTGCTTTGATGATTCTCTTCCAGGCTTCGAAGTCCTATCACCAAAACTGAGGGAACTTGGCCTCTGTTATAACCGATTTAATAAAAATGATAAAAGCATTTTGTCATGTTTCAATGGTAACCTTTCCACTCTCAAGTCTTTGGATCTATCAGACAATGGGTTGACAGGTGGATCAGGAGTTAGCTTCTATGGTAACCTTTTAATTATTTAGCTTCGAAACCTTTTCTTTTCTCCTTCTCATATTATTTTTTTCTACGCATTTAATTATTTCCTTCCAATATGCTGTTGAGGAACATCATGCAGGTCTCAAAGTCTTGTCATCAAGGTTGAAAAAGCTGGAGAACCTTCATCTATGGTGGAATCAATACAACGATAGCATTTTTCCATCTCTAACTGGATTTTCATCCCTCAAGTCTTTGGATCTGTCGTCCAATCAGCTGACAGGATCAGGTATAATACACAGTTTCTACCTACCTAAATGCTTCACATGACATTCTCTTAATTATATTGTTTCTTTATCAACAAAAATGAGGACGACTCTATATCAAGAAAAGAGGCGCTTGGAATTAGGTCCAAGAGGCATATATTTTATTCTTATTTTGGCCCTTTTATGCCAAAAGTGTTGTAATATTTAGATTAAATTAGTAATCAGAAGTTCACTTCAAAACTCTCCTATAAATACATATTTTATATTTATCTTTTTAAATAAAACCCACATATTGCACCGGTTTTCGGTTTGTAGCCTTATGGTCGTGGTGAATGGTGATGGACATAGAAGAAATAAAACGTGAAAAAGTTTCTAAAACTATTATAACTAATTAATTAGTTTTGCAAAATTAAACGTGAAATATATGTTTCTTTATCTTGTTTTGTAAGTCTATCATAACTTAGCTTCCATCTTTAACGACTTTATATCCATAAATTGTTTTTTTTTTCTTCCAATAAGATCAAAATTAGAATGATATTTAAAAATTATGTCTTAATCTTTGAAGTGTACACAACCTATTTTATAATTAAATATGCGTTCTTTGAAGTGTATCATTCTTTTTATGTATAATTTGAGAATCATATATCGATTGAACAACAGCATCAATCATTCTAATTATCTTTAGTTTCTATCTATTATGCATATCGTGAGCTCATAACTATGACTTACTCTTAGAAACATTAACTCTCTTGCAGGTTTTGAGATCATATCATCACATTTGGGGAAACTCGAGAACCTGGACCTTAGCTATAATAATATATTCAACGACAGCATTTTATCACATCTGCGTGGATTTTCTTCTCTCAAGTCTTTAAATTTATCAGGCAATATGTTGCTAGGATCGACGACTGTCAATGGTAAAGTTGTGAATATCTCTTGGCATCATTTTTAATTAATAATATTGAATGGAATGGCTATTCTGTACCACCACAATTTTCATCATATCTCTTCTTCTTCTTTTTCACAGGGACTTTCTTCAATTCTAGCACCCTTGAAGAATTGCATCTAGATCGTACTTCTCTCCCAGTAAACTTTCTCCAGAACATCGGAGCATTGCCTGCTCTTAAAGTTTTGTCTGTTGCTACATGTGACCTCCATGGCACCCTACCCGCTAAAGGTAAATTAACAACTCTCCATCCGCCTATAATTACATCATCAACACTATTTTCATCATATCTTTTTTCTACTTCTTTCTTTTTCATAGGGACTTTCTTCAATTCTAGCACCCTTGAAGAATTGTATCTAGATCGTACTTCTCTCCCATTAAACTTTCTCCAGAACATTGGAGCATTACCTGCTCTTAAAGTTTTGTCTGTTGCTGGATGTGACCTCCATGGCACCCTTCCCGCCCAAGGTAAATTAACAACTCTCCATCCGCCTATAATTACATCATCAACAAAAGATTCTTTCAACACTATTTTGACTGTTTCGAGATACATTGTACAGGTTGGTGTGAATTGAAGAATCTGAAGCAGTTAGATCTCTTTGGAAATAATTTAGAAGGTTCATTCCCAGATTGTTTGGGAAACTTGTCATCTCTACAACTATTAGATGTTTCTGAAAACCAATTTACTGGAAATATTGCCTCTGGTCTCTTTACCAACCTCATATCCCTTGAATTCCTCTCACTATCAAATAACCTCTTTGAAGTTCCCACTTCAATGAAGCCTTTTTTGAACCACTCAAGCCTCAAGTTCTTCTCTAGTGAGAATAACAGACTAGTAACAGAACCTGCTGCCTTTCATGATTTGATTCCAAAGTTCCAACTAGTCTTTTTTAGCTTGTCAAAAACAACGGAAGCACTCAATGTAGATCTTCCTGACTTCCTCTATTACCAATACGACTTAATAACCCTTGATCTCTCCCACAACAAAATCACCGGAATGTTTCCTTCGTGGTTGCTTAAGAACAATACACGATTGGAGCAACTATATCTGAGTGAGAACTCCTTTGTTGGTACTTTGTCATTGCCAGAAGACCCACATCCAAATATGATCGAATTAGATGTATCCAACAACAACCTGAACGGTCAAATTCCGAAAGATATTTGTTTGATCTTTCCAAATCTATACAAATTAATAATGGCTAAGAATGGATTCACAGGTTGTATTCCTTCTTGTTTAGGAAATATTAGCTCTCTTTCAGTTTTAGATTTATCCAACAATCAATTGTCCACAGTAAAACTAGAACAACTAACAACAATACGGTTTCTCAACCTGTCAAACAACAATTTGGGTGGTAACAACTTTTGGGGTCAGATATCAGATTTTCCATTATATGGGTGGAAAATGTGGATTGTATTGGATTTGAGTTATAATCAATTTTCAGGCATGCTTCCAAGGTGGTTCGTCAATTCTACGGACCTTAGAGTAATTAATTTGTCCAAAAATCATTTTAAGGGTCCGATCCATAGAGACTTTTGTAAGCTTGGCCAACTTGTATATTTGGACCTTTCTGAGAACAACTTGTCTGGATATATACCATCTTGTTTCAGTTCACCATCTCTAATCTATGTGCATCTATCCAAAAATAGATTGAGCGGTCCATTAACATATGGATTTTATAACAGCTCTTCCCTGGTTACGATGGATCTTCAAGATAACAGCTTCACCGGCTCCATTCCAAATTGGATTGGCAATCTTTCATCATTGAGCGTTCTTCTTCTGAGGGCTAATCACTTTGATGGTGAGCTCCTTGTTCAGTTATGCTTGTTAGAACAATTAAGCATGTTGGATGTTTCAAAAAACCAGCTCTCTGGTCCAATACCATCATGTTTGGGCAATCTTACTTTCATGGAAAGTTCTCAGAAAGCGTTCGTGGATCTCAGACTTGGTTTTGGATCACAATCCATAGAAAGAGCTTATTATGAAACAATGGGTCCACCACTAGTGGATAGTATTGACAGCTTGGAAAAGGATTTTGTGCTTATGTTCACAGAAGTGATAGAATTTACAACTAAAAAAATGTCTTATGGTTACAAGGGGAAAGTTCTCAGCTACATGTCTGGTATTGATCTCTCCAACAACAACTTCGTAGGAGCAATCCCACCAGAATTTGGAAACTTAAGTGAGATATTGTCATTAAACTTATCACACAACAATCTCACTGGATCTATACCTGCAACATTCTCAAACCTAAAGCAGATTGAGAGTTTGGATCTTTCTTACAACAACTTGAATGGTGCCATCCCTCCACAACTTATTGAAATTACCACACTGGAAGTTTTTAGTGTGGCGCACAATAACTTGTCAGGTAAGACACCCGAGAGAAAATTTCAATTTGGGACCTTCGATGAAAGCTGTTACGAAGGAAATCCTTTCTTGTGTGGACCTCCATTGCAAAAAAATTGTAGTGAGGAAGCAGTGCTGTCACAACTAATGCCTGATGATGAACAAGGAGATGACGGTTTCACAAACATGGAGTTTTTCTACATCAGTTTCGGTGTATGTTACACAGTTGTGGTGATGACGATTGCAGCAGTTCTCTACATCAATCCATATTGGCGACGCAGGTGGTTGTACTTCATTGAAGACTGTATAGATACTTGCTACTATTTTATGGTGGCTAGTTTTCACAAGTTCTCCAACTTCAGAAGGTGAATTTGTTATTAGGGAGACGGTCGTTCCTAGTTTGTCATGATTGTTTGTCTAGCTATTGGGTGCTTAATTTGTAATGTACTGTCTCTAAGCTCAGCCTTTCTATTTGATTAGTTATTTGGGTTAAATATATAAAGCTGGACTTCTCATTCCTGAACCATTAGGAAGGGAACTGATTTGGATATTGGTCATTGACTCGGATGTGATTACTCTTTCAGCTCTCAAGACTTGTCTTAAAATAAATTGCCAAAACCACTACTAAGTAGAATCAAAATATTCTATGCATGAGTGACAGCACTTACTTCTGCCTTTGTTTCAAGGGCGACCCCGCCTCAGTTATTCAATCAAAGCATTGAAATCGGAGCAAGAAGATCCACCTTCTTCAATAGGCTTCCTGGCCGTTTCTCCTAGCTTCCTTCCTCAAATCCTTCAGGTGAACCGGACCAACGTTAATTCACACCCTCTTTAATTGACCCAACAAGACTATATCCTAACCATTCAGATTCCTCTTCTACAGATTCATGGGTCACTTTATGTAAAGCAGATGAATGATTTTCTGGAAAAAGAGTGTCTTGGGAACTTATAGTAGATTTCGTTGGAACTCTTGTCTCAGTACAGTAGCATAGCTTCTTAAATCTCTGTTTCTAATCGGAACAGGGGAACAACAAGAAGCTTGGAGTGGTCGTAGATTGTCTTTCTTTGGCTCATGAGGCTGCCTGTTAAAATGCTGAAGATTTGCCTGCAGCTTGTAGGAATCAAACCAAAGCCCCTTTTAATAAAATTTAATGACTAAAAGGAAGAAAATCATAAAAATCTGCCTTGTGTTTTAAAAAAATCTAGTTAGATCAAAGGAGAAGATATATTATATATTCATAGAAAGCTTAAAGTAGATAAATATCAAACATTGATTAAACATTTAACAATGCAAGTAGCAAGGTAAAAGTGCACTCATATCAACCAGGACTTGTTATGAAGGAATAAATATTTTGGTGCTTCAAGGGTGGTTTTTCTTGAAGTTATGTGGAACCCATTAGTAGAAAAGCAAGCCATGAAGGCTAGGTTAATAGAAAATTGTCTACATTTACCATCTCATTACATCAGGGACAATGAAAGGGAGGAAAAACATTTTTGCCAAGTAGAGATAGAGCGATTGTTAAAGCTGATGTTTGATTGTGCAAACATAAATGGTAGTCATTAGAAGGTTATGTTTGATGTCCCAGACTGTAAAAAGATGATTCAACATGACAAAACTCAAACCCATGTTTACCCATGTTTTAAGAAGATCGTAAGACAGTAATCTAGTCAAATATTTTGGCCTGGATTTGTAGTAAATCCGGTGAAATTTTTGCTACAATATCCTCATCATTCTCTCTTCCCCCTTTTATTTTTTAAAAATCTCTCGTCCCGCATCATCGTGTTTGGCTGTGACATAAAAACCCCAGATAAAGATGAAAGAGAACCAAGCTGCAAGTTGACATATTGTTCTGCTGCATCATTGGTATAGAACCGTGCACATTCATTGATTGCAACTAGGGATTCAGTTGATTTTCATGGGACTGTAATTGAGGAACTGGAGTCTGGGGAACTTGTCCTAGCTGTAGATTAGGAATAGGCCTCCTGAAATTGCTTGGGTTTAGAAAACTTACAATCTGCTTCTCATAGGAACCCAATTTCTCCTTCAAACTGGGTGTGGTGTTGTTTTTAGAGACCTGTAAGAATGTTATCAAGCGCACCAACATGGCCTTGAATACCTCCAGATTTTCAAGCTGTTCTTACTTCGGTTGTTGCAGATGAGAGTCAAGCTGGAAAGCAAAGTTAACATACACGAGAATTAAAAATTGCATTGATCCTTTGTAGCAAAACATTGGTGAAAAAAATGTTTCTATTCCAATTGTGTCGATGCATGGTTGTGGGGCGGTTGGGGGGAGGGGTAGGTGATTAGTGGTGATGATACAGTGACAGGCAATGCTGATGAGGAAAACAAGTTAACACAAAAGCTCAACATGGGGAAATTGCAGATAATCATGCATGGACAGATAATCCGAAAGAAATTGCAGAGACAATTTACCTGCTGTAACTTGGCAGCAATTCTCTGGTACATTTCATTTATTTCATGGAAATAAGTCTCCTTCATGACTTTGATCTAGGAAGTACAAATAACCAGCAAAACATTATCAGTCATATGCTTGATTTCTTCAGGTGCCAATCAGAAAGAAGCTAACACAAACAAACTTAAGGGAATTGATAAAAATAAAATAACAAAAAAAGGGCAGAGGACAGCATAAATTAGTTGAGATAAAAATAGCAGAGTGGAATTAATGCTGGAAACTTAAGAGGATGTCGATATTGATGGAATGGAAAGATGCAAAGGGCTGTGTAAGTACACCTTTAGACAAGATTTAGGGGTTGGTTAAGTTCAGTTACTTTGTCTCCCTGCAAACTACTCATCATTGTTTTCTGCTGTCATAGCTCAAGTCAATGGATGTCACAACTTTAGCAACGCTTCTTAGCCTTAGATCCTGAGCATGACCCCATGTATCATTATCAACAACCATTCTTATTCCCGTTTTAATACTCTCCTAAGCACAAAAAAAAATGTCCTTATCAAATATGCAGTTATGACATGAGACATTCAGAATTTCAACCACATTTTCTATAAAATTCAACAATACTGGATATGGTCATGATTCAATGGAATAAGTCCCACTTATTTTCTTTTTCTTCCATTGTCACATGTTTCAGAACAAGTTGATTGCAATCGTGCAAATAACTCTTCACTTAACCAAAGATAAACTGTAAGTCATTCAGAAATAGTGCACTCTTATTCATCAATTACTCAACTTTTTGATTAAAGCATGTCATACATAGCAATATGCTGCATAAAATGCAAAAGAGTTTGCTTTTTGATTAAAGCATGTCATACACATAGCAATATGCTGCAATAAAATGCAAAAGAGTTTGATAACAATGCAACAAACAAAACAAAAGGTAAGATGTTTTGAAATTCAATGCTCGGCAGCATTATTATATATGAAAAAAGGATCACATACTTTCTCTCGGAAGCAAAGCAAGAAAGTGACATCTTACCTCCTAAACAAGAAAATCTTTAAAATCCACCATCTCAAACATAAAATATAAAATAGTCATGCATCACAGTCCTTTTTCGTTAACAAGTTAAGGATGAAACACTTCACATGCATTAGAGAATTAGCATCGTGGAGGTGATCATGAGATTTTTCCAGCAAGGCGAAATACACAGCAATATGCAGCAATAAAATGTAAAAGAGTTTGATAACAATGCAAAAAGAAAAACAAAAGGTAAGATGTTTAGAAATTCAATGCTTGGCTGCAATATTACCTTTTGGATCCATGGGGGCCGTGGGCATGGCGTTTTGAGACCTGATCTCCATCGAAAGAATCTCTAGTGATATTTTACCCAGATAATTAGACTGAAATCAGATATCAATAACAAAACACTAGCTCGCAGAGCAATCCATGTTACTAGAGAAGGGGGGAAATGGATAATGCTCTATCATTTCATCTTCTATGAGGATATACTTTTGTTTTCTCTATTTTAATTTAATTATTTATGTATTGATTCGCTGTTTGCTTTTTGCACACTTCCCCTATACATGAACTTGGTCACTCTAAATAAAACACTTATCAAGAGAATTAACAAGAAGATGCGAACTCCCAATCAGCCTTGCTTACAAAATGAACGGTGAGGAAGTGTAGGCACAGTACATACACATTTGTACATGCATAAAAGCATGTGAATATTCATGTCTGGAGAATATCGTAATTATCGAACCTCGCATTAGGCAAATACTTGATTGGTGGCGGTAGTATAAATATTTTCCTCAAGCCGTATGGCAATTTTCTTGAGTTCTTGTAATCCCTCCTGACCAGAAAACAAAAGATGCCTCTTTAATGTCTCCATTCTGCACATGGAAATCATTACGTTTCATTTTTAATGACCAGGCAAGTATAGAGAAGCTAGTAGCAGTGAGAAAGAACCCTGAACTCATAAACCACACCAATATCAGAAATGTGTGGAATCATTAGCAAAAAGTAAAAACAAATAATGACATAAGCAAGTGTCAGTCAAGTAATATACGGCATCAAAATACATAGACATCTATTTTTACTTCCTCCAGAGGTACAAAGTATAGGAGTTTATTTGGCCACCCTTCTGTCTAAAAATTCTAGCTAAGAGCTTCATGGTTAATTTTGTTGAACTGGAAGAACCTTTCATTTATGGCTATGTTCCAAGATATATATGTGAATTAGTTGTAAACCAGGGGAGTCTCTGTGAAAACATTACAATAGCATTTACTCTGAGCAAGAGCACTTCTATGCATGTGCTGTAATTGACAAAGAAAAGAAGAGAAATCCTTTCAATTTATGAAAATGCAATGAGCTAACCTTATCTCAAACTGCAATATATACTCTACAGTATTCATTGGCCATTGCAAGTGCCAGCAGTAGCTGTCTATATGATTTTGAATGTAGAGAGGTCAACAAAACATTCAACTTTATGCTGAGAAACTAGGAAACCATACACCATTGTGGCTAATTGATTTTTGTCTGCTGCTTTTACTTTAAGATCACTATCATTTCAACCCTATAGAAGTGAAAACAAATAGAAGGCCCAAATCCAACACCATTCATTTAAGTTCAGTTGCAACTCGAGTTTTAAATTGAAACACATATGTTCATAGCAATAGATTAACCTTGAAATTTAAAACGGAACAAGCTTCGTGCAGCCATCCAAGAGGTCATCATCGAAAGAAGAGATTACACAAGAAGTTCCAACAAAAATTACTTCCCAGCACTTTATGTTCCCTCAAGTTTGCTTCTTGTGAGAAACACATGAGAAGATGAAAAAAAAACAAAAAAAAGAGGTGTGTGATACTTGAGGTTGCCTCATGGCAATCCTGCTGATTTTAATTAACCTTTTGCCCTTCTCCTTTTCTTTCATATAAATTAAAAAAAATTACTATTTTGAAGCACTTGCACATATTAGGAAACAAATACTTAGATTTTGTCGACTAGTATTCTTTCCGTGAGTCAGGCTGCAATTGAATTCTCCAATCACCCGTGTCCATTACAGGTTCTCCGCCTTGGACAGTGGGCTAACCAAAAAGAAAAAAAAAATCATATTGCATGTTAGAATAGACCCTCAAAAGAAAGTCAGGAGCGGCAAGAAGAGTGAAAGCACATCAAGATCATGAAAAATAGAAATCAGTTTATTCAGACTTGAATATATTTAAAAAGAACTTCCGTCTAATAGCATGTACTTTATTAAAGAAACCAGCCAAATATGGATGCATAACAAATAAACACAACCATTCAGGGCAAGGTGCTAGGATCGTCATGGTGCTTCTAAAACCAAAGAAGCCCCTTCTAAGCAAATACTTACCTTCTAAGCAAATACTTACTGTCAAACCCCCCTCCCCCTCCCGTTCTTTTTATTTATGTATTTATTTGCTTCTCTGAAAGAATAAATATTGTAG
>Ga0307511_10008613_pt1 | contig 10198 bp, 9 predicted proteins | sample 13_EM_MG_FD_200266 | JGI IMG/M metagenome (GOLD analysis project Ga0307511, IMG submission 200266) | Populus trichocarpa ectomycorrhiza microbial communities from riparian zone in the Pacific Northwest, United States - 13_EM | ecosystem: Host-associated > Plants > Roots > Unclassified | place... | reverse complement strand
CATTTGCACGAAAAGACCTGTTTTCACGGTTGACAAAAGACCTAATCCTACAATGCCAGTCTGATGAAGATGGAAATCTACTCCTGAATGGGAACACCCTCTGTGAGCATATACCAGAGCATATAGTGGGTGAGTGGGATCCGGAATGACTACCGGCACAGAAGCTTGATTGCTCACACACCCTCAGCGGAGATATCAGCACGTCGCCACCAAACGATCGAAGCAATGATTGAGTGCATCCATTCCACTATCGAAGCATACGGTGCTCCCAATACCTCGAAATGCACGTCTGGGCGGAACCCTTGTGATGATCTTGCATTGGGATTTCTCATCCGCACCTTCAAGCGGCTCAAGATCTACCCGGAAGCATCACAAATACTCTTACAGTCGATTCAAGAGTTCAATACACTACTAGACGGTGTTAGCTTTCCTTCTAATGTGCTCATTATTAACAACTTGGGTGGGAGGCGTCTCCATGCCGCGACATGCTCACCCTTGTTGGGCTATCAAGGGAAAACCGTCACCCTGGTTAACAGTATCAAGGGTCTTAGTTATTCAGACTTCATTCGTGTTAGCACTCCGGCGAAGGAGAGTACAACGGCACCTCCTCCTGGGGCCAACCTCTGGAACTGCTTTGGGTTCAACTAGTGATATAAATCAATGTCGGTGATCATGAATGGGTCCACAGTAATTCCTATATTGAGACATGACTAATACGTCGTTTATCTTAGATTGCTAAGGAGTACTGCAAATATCCGCCGAGACGAAGGCTAGATGGAACACACTTCAATCTAGGGGGGGAAGTCTGTGGTCAAGCGCAATTCCCTGTTATTTGTGGAAAAGAAGCCGTCGATGAAGGTGATTAAAATTTTGGATAATGAGGGTTTTATTTTTTCATTCAATTTCCCCAATGTTCCTAGACAGTGGGATGAATGTCCAATATTTGCAAGTGATCCCAGCTATATCCTGCATAACATGCATGCAGATCTATTGATATGATATACGTGAGACCGCTGATTGTGAGTGCTCTCGAACATATCACCCAAATAGTCTCGCAGAACCCGAACCCAAGTAGAGCTTTCTTCCCTGAAACTTCGAGTATCGTTCACAAGCAAGGTTCTAAGGTCAGGCCAGACGTGCAACGTCCCGCGTGCTGCATATTTCAGCCTACCGCATCCAGCCGGGTGGGGAAATACCAGAGCCTAAGCATAGAAGAAACCTTTCTTTCTCATGAAATTATAGCGCAGTTATGTGCCTCTATAGTTGCTGACTCGTTGGATTTTACAGTTGTAGATACCATACTCGTACCCCATATCCTGATATTGATCTTCCGCTCATCGATTGTAATCATATGTACAGACACCTAATTATCCATCTGCTCTCTAGAAACTCTCGGTTATACATAGCTAAAATATCTTCTAACCAAGTAGTATACATCCATAGCTACTTCAGTATATGAGCCTAAAACGCGATTAGTATCAGCCTCCCGACTTCAGGGTAATGGCTGCCAATGATTCCGCGTCCCTATAGTCGTAAGAAAAAAGTTATACACAAGGGTTTCTCAATTAGTTTAAGTTCGATATGTATATGCATGCTAAAGGTATTGTGTTTCTGGAGCTTAATTACGGCGGTTTTGCCAAAAGTCATCTCAGCGTCTTATTCACGATTACTTTCTTACCCATAGGCATTTTCTTAAATATACGTATGTACTTTCTTATGCATAGTCTTTTACCTGCTACATATTTATGAATGCACACATGATGATAGCTCCTAAAAAATAGCTCACATGTGAGCTAAGACTCTTCCACTGCACCAACCATCCTTTCAATGGGTTTTGTGCTAGAACATTCTACTGTCAGCAATACATTTCTTATTCAAGATAGACCCCCATGGCAAATCCACGCCGAGCCCTCCGAGCGTCTTATCGGAGACTGCTTTCTTAACATATTTACTTTCTTGCCCGAGGGTTACTATGGTACTTTATTAAGCACATGTACTGATTGCTAGCGCTAATACTTATTTGTCATAGGATCATATTATGATGGCCTAGTGTCAGGAAGAAACCTTTGAAACCTCCTGGGTGGTATGGTAGGGCTGTTGCATCATCTGGGCCCGTTGATAGTATATTATGTATATAACAGGCCAACGATTCAATAATCCTCCTCATACTTCTCAATTCACGGTTTGCTCAGGCATTTTTAGGAAGGATTTACAAATCTACCATAAATATGATATAAGATTCTTCATCGGATTTCCTCATTGTTGGGTTTGCTGGTTTGTGTAAGCATGAGGTACTATATGTCAGAACTGCGAGACTGCGGCGCCCGGAACTACGACTCCTGGTACATTCCCCTAGGTAGGCCTCTTGTGATATACTCTTATTCATCATATGTAATGACTACCGGCTTGCTCAGGATACCCTATGGTCATTCATGACCAAATTGATCTAGTGAAACCTACATATCTTCCTAAATAGATATCTCAATACTCCTATGGTTAACAGAGTTAATATAATCAGAGATCGCCTCGGACAAGTACTCCCAACAGTGTCTATGGTACAAACTCTCGATATATCGCCACCGGAATGTCTTCCAGTGACCGACCTTATTATTACTTTATCAAATATATGTCTGTATATATGAGGGCAGTACTATTGGATATGGCCTTGTATCGCACGTACATTCTTGTATGTATATCTCATACCTTCAAAAGGATAGACCAAGTGGGGGGCCTCGCTCGCAGGGTAGCAGACTCAAAATTAAAATCAAATGTGTAAACCTCAATTAGTTTTCTCCCTCATATGTCGATGGATATATGTTAGTCTTATTCTCACAGCCCGCTAGCCCACGGGGGAGGGGGTTAATGACGCTGGACACGTTTGCATATTTTGTCTACAGGCGAACCTGACTTACGGAGACTTTTGATGTAGTAAGGGAGGTTTATGGCCCTCACCAAATAATTCCGCTTACTATGCAATTTAGCAGGATATGCACTTAGATGGGATGCAGTAAGACAGCCTCGGCTGTACTCCGTATCGAGGTGTTTTAGGCTTGGCCAATCGGAATAGTTTCTGGATCGAAGGTTCTCCATGCATATTTTGATTATGCTCTATGCACCTGACAATATCCCTCTACGGACACAGGCCAGTGGTGGGTTACCGTAGTTCAAGGCGCTAGGGGGCAGGTCAGGTTAGATATGTACATGGCAGGATGTCAGTTTTATATTGCATATAGCTGTGGTCTGCATAGATAGAGCCTGTCACATTGTGCATTGCATATCAGGTGACAACTTTGATCCCTATCGCCACTGAATATTTAGAGTGCTTCATGAAACGTCGCATCAGGGCGACGGGAGCCTGCCAAGTACTGCGGGGCTGATCACGTGCACCACCCTACTGCGATAATTACAACCTGTTACACCTAACACCCAAGCCGGATACCGATACCCGCAGTACGTAGGCCTCCTTCTACACTCTCTGCCATTGTTCTGACCGCGAGCTCTCGAGAGTTTATAATTTGCCCTCGAGCTCACAAGCGGTCCCATAACATCTGTAAGTGCTGAAACGGAAGGAGTAGGGATATTTATTTGTACCCATAGCTGAGGCTTGCAGCGCTGTAACTTACGCCGAAGACATTTCCATCTGAAAGTGCTACGTTTTATAAGGCCAGCAAGACGCTTATTGCGAAATTTCGTGAGTCCGACATGCCGTTCTCCGCACGCGCTTACGGTGAGCTCGAGTTCGAAAACGACGAGGATATTCTCAGGGAACTGCTCCAAGGAGAAGAATACTACTCTCCGCTACCTTCACCTACAGCTTCACCTCTTAGACCTGATAGAGTAGCTAGCATTGACTTCGACCCCGAAGGAGATGTTCTCTTGATCCTATCGTCGTCTTCTGGGATTGCAAGGTTCCGAGTCAATTCAAACATTTTATGTATCGCTTCACCTGTTTTCCGAGCTATGCTTGGGGCAAAGTCTCAATTCAAGGAAAGGACTGCCCTATCTGCACGAACATCAACCTCCGAACCTCTCGAATTATCTCTGCCAGACGATGATCCCAAGGCTTTGGTAGTAATCCTGAGAGTCATCCACCTTCAGTATGATTGGGTTCCACCATCTCTTGACGAGAGCCAACTCTACAAGATTGCCGTTATTTGCGACAAGTATGATATGCGGCAATCGCTGGAAATATGGCTGGCAAAATGGATTTCCCCATTGGTGGAGCCCCCAGCGAAACCCGTTAGCGGAGATAAATGGCTCTTTATTGCATATGCATTTGGGCGAAAAGACCTGTTTTCACGGTTGACAAAGGATCTAATCTTACAATGCCGGTCTGATGAGGACGGAAATCTACTCATGAATGGAAACACCCTCACTGAGCATATACCAGAGCATATAGTGGGTGAGTGGGATGATTCACCCGGCGCAGAAGTTGATTGCTCACCCCCCCCAACAGCGGAGATATCAGCACGCCGTCACCAAACGATCGAAGCAATGATTGACTGCCTCCATTCCATTGTCGAAGAATACAGTGCTCCCGATATCTCCAAATGCAAATGCACCCCCAAGGAGGGTGTTTGTGATGACCTTGCATTGGGATTTCTCATCCGCACCTTCAAACGACTCAAGATCTATCCAGAGGCATCACAAATAGCCTCACAGGCGATTCAAGAATTCAAAGCACTACTAGACGGTATCAGTTTTCCCTCTAGTGTACCTACAAATGCTGGCGACCAGTCTAACTATCAATGCCAGTGTGGTAGGTGTAAACGTAGAGGGGCCTACTGTGTTAGTTGCGCGACATACGCAGCACTGGTGTCTTATGCCACAGGTCATGTCTCTACATGTTCGCCCCTCTTAGGCTATCAAGGGAGAATCCAAAACCTAGTTGACAGTATCCGAGGTCTTAGTTATACAGACTTCATTCGTGTTAACACTACGGCGAAGCAGCATACTGCGGCTCCCTCTCCTGGGTCCAATCTCTGGGACAGCCTTGATTACAAATAGTGATATAAATTAACGTAGGTGATTCACAGCGATCTCCATTATAGAGACATGACTAATACGTCTTTATCTCAGATTAATAAGGAGCACTGCAAATATCCACCGAGACGAAAGCCAGATCGGGCGCACGATCCTTGTCGGGAGAGAGCCTGTGGCTACAGAAAAGAAAGCTATTTCCTTAATTTTCCTGTTGTCCGTGGATCACAAACTCTCGATACGAGTGGTTAATGAAGGTTTTATTTTTCGTTCAATTTTCTCAAAGCACTTATGCAGTGGAAGAAGTACTCAATATTTGCAAGGATTTTCTTACTTTATTTCATGTTTTTCGGCTGCGCTCTCCTCAAAGTATCCATGACGAGCTATCTAATATACGTGAGATCCTCGAACACATCGCCCCAGAGCCTCGCACACCGACGTAGAGCTTTGGAAGATTGTATCATAGGTAACGCTTTCGTTTCAGCAGTAGTATCATTGGCGTGACTGACTGCCTCCATTCCATCATCGAAGAGTACAATACTCCCGACACTATATGCAAATGCACCCTCCAGCAGGATCCTTGTGATAATCTTGCACTAGGATTTCTCAACCGCACCTTCAAACGACTCAAGATCTACCCGGAAGCATCACAAATCGTCTTACAGGCGATCCAAGAGTTCAAAACACTACTAGACGGTATCAGCTTCCTATCTAATGTAGTTATTAGCAGTGGGGGTTCGTCTGTGTATCAATATGAGTGCGGTCAGCGCGACTCCTGTGGGAACTACTGTAGTAATTGCGGGAATCAATGATCATGAATATTCATTAGCTCCCAATGACACAAGTCATGCCGAAATATGACTTGTGCTGGGACTGTCTTAAGTATAGCTAGTACTAGTGATGTAGGTCAATGTCGGTGATTATGAGTGGGCTCACAGTAATTCCTATATTCAGACAGGACTATTACGTCCCTTATTTCAGATTGCTAAGGAGAACTGCAAATATCCGCCGAGACCAAGCCTAGATCGAACACGCACTCATTTCCGGGGGAGTGAAGTCTGTGGTCAAGCGCTATTTCCTGTTATTGTGGAAAACAACCCGTCGATTACGGTGATTTAAAAAAATTTTCATTTCAATTCCCCCAAAGTTCTTAGATAATAGGAAAAATGTCTAATATTTGCGAGTGATTTCAACTTCATTCTGCGTAACATGTATGTGGACCTATAGATATAATATACGTGAGATCGCTGATTATGAGTGCTCTCGAACATATCGCCCAAATAGTCTCCCAGACCCAAGTAGTGTTATCTTTCCCGAAACTTCGAGTATCGTTCACAAGAAAGGTTCCAAAGTCAGGCATGCAAAGTCTCGAGGACTGCATATTTGCGGGTTTGCCAAGCACTGCAGGCCTGACGGCAAATGATTTTGATCACGTGTACGACACCGGCACCTTATACCTACTTATTACTATTATTACTAACCACAATAAACCTACCTACCTACAACCTCATATATACAGCCCTCAGGCCAAGCAAGGCTTTAGTGGGCTACGCAAATACCAATTCACTCCCAGTACGTATCCCTCCTTTCACACTCTCCGACCTAAGGTCTTGACATAGGGCGCGAGGAGACTTATAATTAGCCCTCGAGCCCACAGTCGTGGTAGAGAGGCCCCATAGCATCTGTAGGTGCTGAAGCTGAAGAGACACTATGCACAGGTTGGCGCGGGCATTCACGGGCACTGCCACTAATCAATAGCTTCACCTCCTAGACCTGATAGAATGGAAGGACATAGAGATATTTTCTGGCCAATATCTCGTGAGCCCGACATGGCTTCCCCGGCAATACCACCTCTACCTCTATCTCTCAGACGCATAGTAGGAGACGTTCCGCCTCGCGAGCCCGATATGGCTTCCTCGGCACTGCCACCTATAGCTGCACCTCATAGACCTGATAGAGTGGCTAGCATTGAGTTCGACCTCGAGGGAGATGTTCTCTTGATCCTATCGTCTGTTTCTGGGATTGCAAGGTTCCGAGTCAATTCAAACATATTATGTATTGCCTCGCCAGTTTTCCGGGCTATGCTTGGCGCAAAGTCTCAATTCAAGGAAAGGACCGCCCTATCTGCACGAAAATCAACCTCTGAACCTCTCGAATTATCTCTGGCAGACGACGATCCCAAGGCTTTGGTAGTAATCCTGAGAGTCATCCACCTTCAGTATGATTGGATTCTACCATCTCTGGACGAGAACCAACTCTACAAGATTGCCGTTATTTGCGACAAGTACGATATGCGGCAATCGTTGGAACTATGGCTGGAAAAGTGGATTTCGCCACTGGTGGATCCCCCAGCAAACCCCGTTAGCGGAGATAAATGGCTGTTTATTGCATATGCTTTTGCGCGAAAAGACCTGTTTTCACGGTTGACAAAGGATCTAATCTTACAATGCCGGTCTGATGAGGATGGAAATCTACTGATGAATGGAAACACCCTCAGTGAGCATATACCAGGGCGTATAGTGGGTGAGTGGGATGATTCACCCGGCACAGAAGTTTAATTGCTCACCCCCCCTCCCAGCGGAGATATCAGCACGTCGTCACCAAACGATCGAAGCAATGATTGACTGCCTCCATTCCATTGTCGAAGAATACAGTGCTCCCGACACCACTAAATGCAAATACACCCTCCAGCAGGATCCTTGTGATGATCTCGCATTAGGATTTCTCATCCGGACCTTCAAACGACTCAAGATCTATCCGGAGGCATCACAAATAGCCTCACAGGCGATTCAAGAGTTCAAGACACTACTAGACGGTGTCAGGTTTCCTTCTAGTATCCTTAGTAATGATGAGCCTAAGTATCAATGCCGGTGCGGCGTGCCTAAGGGTCAAGGGAGCTACTGTTATAATTGCGGGAGTCATTCAGTGCAGGTGCCTAATGCCACAAGTCATGCCGCTACATGCTCACCCCTCTTGGGTTATCAAGGGAAAATCAAAAACCTAGTTAGCAGCATTGAAGGTCTTAGTTATACAGACTTCGTTCGTGTTAACACCCCGGGGAAGGCAAGCACTGGGTCTCCTTCTCCTAGGGCCAAACTCTGGGACTGCCTTGAGTACAACTAGTGATATAAATCAACGCCAGTGATCATGAGTAGGTCACAGAATTCCAATTATAGAGGCATGACTAATGCATTATCTCAGATTTCTAATGAGTACAGCAAATATCCGAGGACGAAAGCTAAACGGGTTGCGCAATCCTTTGATGGGGAGCTTGTGGTTGCAGGAAAGAACACTATTTCCTCAATTTCCTGTGATTTGTGGAAAACAAACTGTCGATTACGGGATTACAATTTTGGTTAATGAAGGTTTTAATTTTCCTCTATTTTTCTTGATATTTAGTAGCGATTTCCTACTTGTGCCCCACATAACATATGTATCAATGAGCACGGATATATTTTACTTGATATCGCTGATTATGAGTGCTATCAAACACCCACCTAAATAGCCCCGCACACCCATGGGCTGGTGAATATCTTGAAGAAAGGTTCTAAAGCCAGGCTGGTACGTGCAGGACGCCTTGGGCTGCATTTTCGGTTAACAGAAGTAAGCTTGAAGTAGATAGTGCCCTAGTTCATAAGACATGCTCGGAATACACGATCTATGTTACTGACTCACTGGAGTTTATAGTTGTAGTCACTCGTGTTTACCCCAGACCCTGATATTGATCACAAAGTTCTACATGAAGTATATTATCTCTTCCGCTTATCGATAGTAATAATAAGCACATCAGGCCGTCACTGTACTATCTGTCTGCCAGGTGTTTCCTATTGTGCCAAAAAAAAATAGAAACAATTTTTAGAGTACCTTCTAGCCGAGTAGTTTACCATTCCCTACGATTTATACCATGCATCCCAGTTCCCTATCGACATAGCAAGAGGTGTTGTATTATGGTACCTCCGTTGCAGAAGTAGTATCACAGTAGCTGCATACGGCTCGCTTTTACAAGTATACATAACCTGATAGTTGGTTTTGTATCATGAGCTCCCCTCTTACATGCCCAGGACAACGTATTCTATTGCGTATATAACGACGCAAATTCAGGGTAAGGGCCGGGAATCATTCCATATTCGTAAATATCATAAGCAGCAAAGATTTGTCAATTGGTATACGTACATGCATGCTTAAGAACATTTGCATTTCCGGAACTTAATATTACGCCACGTAACTAGTAGCCTCGGCACTGATCATTGCTAACGCTACGTACTTTTTTGGCTACAGAACCAAGTACACATCTCATACCCTTTGCCTCAGTTTAGTGTATACGACGGAGGCCTTTGGATGCCTGTATGCGGTACACACATGCAAGATCTTTGCTCAAATTGTTTAAATTTCGTAGAACGACAAAATGTCACATGTACATATGTAGAACCTCAAGTATGTATGGGGATTTTGTCTTTCAGCCCTTCTGAAGCACAACTCGAATCTAGTCGGCATTGCTTGTTAGGGGATCTCTCATTCTTCCAATACTGCGTGTCCCAAAAGTAAATTCGCACAGTCCTCGGTTTTATTGAATGAATGGGTATGGGAAGCTAGGTTAATTGATATGAAGAGACAAATTAGTATTCCACCGCCCCACTGTCTATAAATACGGGATGAGGTAAGAAACGATATCGACTAACTCCTACATAGATATCATACGGCTATTCCCCGTATCTCTGAAAGTCTAATATTAAACACGACCGAGGTTGAGCTGAATATGTATGTATGTATGAAGACCAGAGGCCACATTCGGTGTGTGGCTAGGAGGTAATTACAAGGCTACGGTAGCAATGCATGTGCAAAGCAGGCCATAATAATTACCTAGTGCCTGCAACAATCCATAATCTAATGCGAAGTAGGTCGGAATACAACCAGGCATGAACGTGCAGTCAGAGGAACATTCAAGCAGCCACAGAAACAAGCTCAGATATATATTCATATTAGCCGGTTATTGCCCAGTGAAGTACTTAATGTAGTAAGTACCAACAAAACCACTGCCACCTCCACCCAGACCCTACTTACTAATTTATAACCCTTCTATTCATCTTCAAATCCTCTAGCACCCTCCTATTCATCTTCCACTCCTCCATCCTCGCTTTCCATTTTTGTTTCTCCCTCTTTGCCTCCAGTCTCCTCCTTCTTTTCCGAGTTTCTTGCGCTTCCTTATGCAATCGCGCAA
>Ga0307511_10008612_pt1 | contig 10198 bp, 5 predicted proteins | sample 13_EM_MG_FD_200266 | JGI IMG/M metagenome (GOLD analysis project Ga0307511, IMG submission 200266) | Populus trichocarpa ectomycorrhiza microbial communities from riparian zone in the Pacific Northwest, United States - 13_EM | ecosystem: Host-associated > Plants > Roots > Unclassified | place... | reverse complement strand
ATGTGATTGGAATTATGGTAATTTTTTTTTGTTGCAGTTTTTTTAAAAAAACTATAAACTATCGTTTTTAACCAACATTTTAAGAGGGAATTTAAAAATTAACACGCGCAAATTGTAGTGTATTTTAATTAACCAAATGCTTTCAAATATATATTTAAAGTAGAATGTTCACCACACCACATCAGGAAATAAAAACAAGTGGAGCTTGATTTTCTAAACCTATGAAAGTAATATTTGGATTGTAATGATGATTATTTTTTTAAATGATTTTAATTTAAAAATATATTAAAATATTTTTTTTAAAAAAAATTAATTTTAATATCACCATATCAAAACAGTAAAAAAATATTAACAAATAATTTAAATTAAAAAAATATTTTTTAAACACAAAATAAATACACAGACGTCCACTAGGATAATACACCGAGAGGAAATTGTCAATAGCGAATTACAATTTCCTATTCCCATTCCATTCCTCCTTGCTAAGCATCACGTAGAGGTTAATTAAAAAAAAATCATTTTTAACAAATGTCTTAAAAACACTCATGAGCAACAGACCATAGCATTAAAAGAAAATCTCTTGTGCGAGATTTAATTTCTCATTCTCATTTCGGTATTTTTCAACCACAGACATAAATAAGTTGAGAATATAATTTTTATTTTTATTTTCGTCGTTCCATTTCTTGTCGCTGGACATCACCCGAGGATTAATTAAGAGTTTCAATTAATTATCGACAAGTATATTAAAAACACTTCTCACCAGCAAATTATGACATTAAAATAAAATCTTTTGTAAGGGATTCAATTTTGCCGCGTACCATGCTTTAAAGAATAAAATTTATAAAAAAAGTAATATTTAACTCTAAAAAAACATAAGTGAACATAATTTAATAAAGTGAACTCGCGATGCAAGTCATGCACATGATAAGATTCAATAGATTTTTTATTTTGATGATAATTTTTCATTTAATTATGTGAAAATAAAATGCATGATATTTTTTTAGGATGATTTTTTTTAAAATTAAAAAAATCGTGGCAAAGATGTAGGTTGAGATGACAAAGGTAGATTATCAATAACAAACGATAAAATAACATTTTTTAGGTTTGAGTTAAATAAAAAAATAGATAATCAATAACAAATGGTGAAAATATTTTTTTTAATTGATGGACAAAAAAGAATTAAAGAAAAAAAAACAAATAATACTATGGATTTTGTGGATTAATCTGTTAAACTTGCGACTCGACTCATAAATAGAATTGGGTTTAATAATTTACTTAATCAATTTTTTTAACCTAAATATAAAATAGCAACATATTTTTTTTTAAGAAAAAAAACTAAAAAGAGCCCATGTGTGCGGGTTTGATGACCCAACTTGCATAAGCATTAAAAGAAAAATAGTCCAAGCACGGGGCCTTCTAGCCTAGCTCGTGTGCCTGGGGCAACCTTTATTTCTTAAAGTGGTGGGTGATCCATTGTTTGTTTTATTTTTCTTTTTTCTCTTGAAAAAGAAGATAGAAGATGACCAGAGTCGTTGAAAAAAAAAAGCTTTGGTTTTTTTGCTAAAAAACCCATTTTAAAATTATTTTCAACAAAAAACACATAAAAAGCACCTAAACATCTTGATAAACTTATCTATAACCTCAAAAAACCAAAATCAAACCAAAACAAAAAATATCCCTGCAATTAGATTTGCCTCCCAAGGCAAGGAGAAAGAAAAAATTCCATGTAAAACTCCCATAATGAAATGAAATCCATTGACATTAATATTAACCATTTTTTGTGCCCGAAAACATCATTAATAATAACCTTCTATTTTTACACTAAAATTTAGCGAGTCTCTCTCTTTTTTCTCATAAAATAATTATTGAAAAACAAGAAAAATGAAATTTAATATTAAAATTGGTTTTTTAATAACTAAATAAACCAATTACCTAATAATTAATAAAAATGGGAGACCAAGAGAAACTTTTCAAATGAAATTCAAAATCATCACCCATGTTACTCTTATTTTTTACTTTAGTTTTATGTATTTCAATCCAACTAACCATTAAAAAAAAAAGAAAAAGTAAATAAGTAATTGGAAACTAATTTAGATTCAAAATAACTCAATTATGTAAAAGAAAATGGATGATCAAATTGAAAATCCAGAAAAAGCTGACCATTCAGGTTCATATTGATTTATTAGATAGTGTAACAGTAAATTCACCACACAAACAAAAGAGGTCTCTTCAATCCCTCCCTTGTTTTGTTGCCAGCACGCACGACGATCCTGCCATTCAATTAGATCCAATCCAGGTGGATCCCAACGTCGTGTGGACCTAACTCTGCTCCGCCCACTCACATAGCATGCGCACGTTAGCATATTTCACAGCTTCTCCTCGCTTCGGCGGGAGTGCACGTTAGCAATTTAAAACAAACCGACCCCAGTGCGCAATGTCCACCTAACTAGATCCGGACCGGAAAGTCGAGTGGCCGGTTTAAACCCGACACATTTAATACTCGACATCCCCACCAGAGGAGGAAAAAGAAAAAAAAGGAAAAAAAATCATAAATGTGAAATAAAAGTATTTAAAAAATGTAAATCTCCAAAGTACCCCTGATCCAGTGATCTCTTCAAAATCCTAAAATTTCATTTCTAACCAGCCTCTCACTTTCTCTGTGTTGATGGAGCTGAAGAAGCACCAAGATCAGAGAGTCCCTGAGAGGAAGGGGCAAAAGAGGAAACTAGAGGAGGAAATCGAGGAGGGGAAGAGGGAGATCTCGGCGGCGGAGGCGGCAGCCGCAGCTCCATACGGTGAGGCACGGAGAGTGATATTGAACGAGGTCTATACCCAGGTTAATATCCTCAACTCTACCTTCTCATGGCACGAAACTCATCGCGGTGCTGCTAAACGCGCCACTCACATCCTCGCGGAACTCGCCAAGAACGGTAACCTCAATTTCCTTAAATTTCCAGGTCTTACTTTTGTTCATGAAATCGAGATCCGGTTTCATATAAGTGTGTTTTCGCATGTCTTGCTTATAAAACGAGGAATTTTGTTACAGAGGAAGTGGTGAACGTGATTGTTGAAGGAGGTGCAGTTCCTGCACTGGTTAAGCATCTTGAAGCACCACCGTCAAGTGAAATTGATCACAATAACTCGAAGCCTTTTGAGCACGAGGTCGAGAAAGAAAGTGCTTTTGCGCTTGGACTGCTTGCTGTCAAGGTGAACCAGTTCAATTACTTTTATATCTGTATGTTGCATGTGGTGTTTGAATAATAGAGTGAAAAAGATTTTGATTTCGAGGTTTCCTTTTCTGCATAGTTAACTTGTAATTTTTTTTTATGTTATGCTGATTTTATTAAAGGAATATAGTTGTGTTGTTGATCATCTACTAATTGAACAGCTAGTTATCTTATTCTTTATAAAGAAATTCGGCATACAAGAAGGGAGGTTTTAGGATAAACTTTCTTTTTACTGGTTTCAAAGATTTCAAAGTACGGCCACGAGTTCTATGATCTGAATTTTAATGAATAAAGCAGTTAGCATCGTTCATTTACTTTGTCGTATGAACATTGTAGCTGTAGTGGCACGCATTTAGTCCTTGTTAGGAGTATTTGCAGGATATTATGTGAATATTGTCCCCATCATGTTATGACTGAAGCCAAGAAAGGCAGGCAAAGGAGCATACATCCTGCTGAAGAAAAGAATCATGTGACATTGTTAATATACTCATGATTGTTTTGAATAAAAATATAGGTTGCGCTTGGCTATGCAATGACAACTGAATAATTGCAGAGGTTCTTATGGAGTTCGAGGCAGGAATCTATTGTCTTTGATGGAACTATTTCAAAAGAATATCTAAAACATCATTGAAATGAAGCACGGTTAATTTTTGAAGCATTGAGTGATTCACTAATCTTTTATGTTGTACCCCAAATACATATTTGGTGTAAGGCATTTGAAGATTTTTGTTGAAAAATAATCCAGATATAACATTGAACCTGTGTTCCCTCCTAAATCATGCTCTTATCTTGTTTCTCTTTCTGACAGCCAGAGCATCAGCAAATCATTGTCGACGCTGGGGCTTTGTCACATCTTGTGAGCTTGTTGAAGAGGCAGAGGGATGTTCACAGGGACGGTTCTAATTCTCGAGCTGTGAATAGTGTAATTAGGAGAGCTGCTGATGCTATTACCAATCTTGCTCATGAGAACAGCAGCATTAAAACTCGTGTTAGGTTTGCTAATTTTGTTGATAGTTTTTTGTCAATTCTGTATTCAGCAGTCAGCTTAGTATCCTTATGGTCTTTGGAACTGGACATGCAGGATGGAAGGTGGGATTCCTCCTCTGGTTGAGTTGCTCGAATTCACTGACACAAAGGTGCAAAGAGCAGCTGCTGGGGCACTTCGAACCCTGGCTTTTAAAAATGATGAGAATAAGAATCAGGTGATTGGATCTTCTATAGAAAGTTGGATTTTTATCAGGTCACTTGTAGAAGGAGTAAATGTTAATATTTTCTGATTTTGCAGATAGTTGAATGCTATGCTCTTCCCACCCTTATATTAATGTTGCGATCTGATGATGCTGCCATACACTATGAAGCAGTATGATATTTCAAACTGTCTTGTGTGATTAATTTTGAAATTTGCTTGAGTGAGGAATTTTGTTTTTGCACTTCTTGTTTGCTTCATCGTGAGTTGCTTTTTCATGTTTGCAGGTAGGTGTGATTGGGAATCTGGTACATTCGTCCCCAAACATTAAAAGAGAAGTTCTTGCTGCTGGGGCTCTGCAACCTGTTATAGGTTTACTTAGGTTTGTGTAATCTCATAGACTTGTCACCTTGAACTGTCTTTCAACTTGGCCCAGCAGAGTTTCAATAATACCTAGTTTTAAAATTTGGAGCTTGTGTTATTTTCTTTAATTCTCTTTTGCAATTTCTCAAATTTATTTTTTTGCAACAGCTCCTGCTGCTCTGAGAGCCAAAGGGAGGCTGCTTTATTACTTGGACAGTTTGCAGCAACCGATTCAGATTGCAAGGTGCTTCAGAGTTGTGAATTTAACATCGTTTGCATCCCCCCTTGAGTTCTTGAAAGTTCACCCCTCCTCCAGCTTATCTCTTCCTTTTGGCGTGTCTTTTTATTCTCTTATTGTTTCTAAGTGTTTACATCCATCTTTAGCTCTTGAACTGATAAACAATGCACTAAAGAGTGCACATTAATCTGTTGATGCTCGTTTGCCTGACCTTTTTTGATCATTCATTCACTGCTATATTTGCTCTCTCTGCTAGCTCTCCCTGTTGTTTTGGTAAATTGAAGAACAAGTTATTTGCAGGTACACATTGTACAAAGGGGTGCAGTTAGACCTTTGATTGAGATGCTCCAGTCTCCTGATGTCCAACTGAGGGAAATGTCAGCATTTGCACTGGGGAGGTTGGCGCAGGTTACCATTTATTTTTTTTTCTTTCTTCTTTTTGCTTCACTTACTTTAGTTGCATACAAGTACAAAGATCCCAGTTATGGATGAAACAACGTTGCATTTGCTGGTAGAGTTTACAACCTTTTCCCTCCAAAATACTCTGGATCTGGCCACCAATGATTTTCATAGTTGCATAATATGATTTGCGTTATGATTTGGATTCTTGCTTTTTCCATCAAGCAAGTTGAACTCTCTAACAGAGTAGCGGGGTATTTATTTACACCTCTGTTATCACAATCTTCTTCCTTCCTCTCCCTGATACTTGATTTACATGTAGGAAATTTGCTCCTTTCTTTCACTCTTTTTAACTGCTAACCATTCTTGTGAGGTCAAATTTCTGGTGTTGTAACATGTAAATGTTCGTACTTGTGTGCTCGTTGAAGAGTTCCTTTGCTGGCAGGCTCAACTTTTTTGTTTGTTTTATTCCTTAAAATTGACAAATTGCCCTGCTTCAAATTATCTTTCATCAAATATGTAAACGTTCTACACATCTCAGCAACACATTGTTTAAACTTAATAAATCTGAACTTGAAAAGTAACAATGTCTTTGAGTAAGTTCTGATGTGTAATTCCGCGAATGCTGGTTGGGTGGTTCCTTTTGGGTTGAAAAAATTACTCAATTTCAGGACACACACAACCAAGCTGGTATAGCCCACAACGGTGGTTTGGTGCCATTACTCAAGCTTCTGGATTCAAAGAATGGATCTCTTCAACATAATGCTGCATTTGCTCTGTATGGTCTTGCAGATAATGAGGTAGTGGAATAATTTCTGAATTCTTTGGAGCTTGACCAAAAGTATTGTCTTTGTTCCGTTTTAATAAAAAAATTATTAAACTACAAGTTTTCTTATATTGTACAATCTTGTGGTGTTTTATTTCTCCAACAGGACAATGTCTCTGATTTTATCAGTGTGGGAGGAGTTCAGAAGCTGCAGGATGGAGAGTTTATTGTTCAAGTATGCAACTTTCTTCGTTTATAGTTGAACAGTAGTTGTTATATCTAGGTTCATATAAATGCTTATCCTGCTGATGCTGTATTGCTCTAAGCAAATGGTAGCTTGGATATTTCCATGTTGGAATCTAGATATTGGCCTTCTCATTGTGTTTTAACCTGATCTACAATGATCTATATAAAATCAATAACATGTTTCCAGGCGACAAAAGATTGCGTAGCCAAGACTTTGAAAAGATTAGAGGAGAAGATTCATGGAAGAGTGAGTTTTTATTTTTTTTGGCTATTTACTTTCTTTCCCTGTCCCTTGTTCTCTTCCTTTTTTCCTAAAATTTGGCAGTTATCTAGTTGTGGAAAGTGTAGGAGTTTTATTTTTCTTCAGAACTTTATATCCAAGCCTTAAATTTGTAATTGTGTAATTTTCATATGTAGGTTTTAAACCACTTATTATATCTAATGCGTGTAGCGGAGAAGGCTGTCCAACGACGTGTTGCTCTAGCTCTTGCACATCTTTGTTCTCCAGATGACCAGAGAGCAATATTCATTGATAATTGTGGCACGTTCTATTCTTATTAATTGTGTGATTTGAAATTTCACACAGAAGAAAAATCTTATTTTCTTTTTATTTGAGTGCAGGATTGGATTTACTTCTTGGGCTTCTTGGCTCTTCAAGCCTGAAGCAACAACTTGATGGAGCCATAGCTCTTTACAGGCTGGCCAACAAAGCAACGACCCTTTCTCCTGTGGATGCAGCTCCTCCTTCTCCAACACCGCAGGTGTGTTTCCTCTCTGAACTGTTTGTTTGTTTTTTCTCATGCATTTTGTTTTATTGTATAAACAGTAATAAGTGACTTTTTGAGCATGTTCACTGCAGGTTGGATTTTTTATCATGCATTTCTGTTTGATGCTTTTTTATCACTTGTTCTTTGTTTCAAAACATGAAGATAATCTATCCTTCCAAATTTCTGTCTGTTATTCGAATTTGGTTTGTGAGATAACAATTAATTCTGATTGCAGGTATATTTAGGGGAGCAGTATGTAAACAATCCTACATTGTCTGACGTTACCTTTCTAGTTGAAGGTAGAAATTATAAGTTCTGGATACTGCTGTGGTACTTGTCTAGGATACTTGTGATTTTTGTTTTAGTGCAAGGCACATTTTTTGCTGGCCCTGTCGGGTTATAATATTAACTTAATTGTATTGCAGGTAGAAGATTCTATGCCCATAGAATTTGCCTGCTTGCTTCTTCAGATGCATTTCGGGCAATGTTTGATGGTGGTTATCGGGTAAGATCTTGTCATTGTTGTCACGTGTCATGTTTTACCCATCTTCATGCACCTCTTGGGGGAGGTTGCTAGAGATTTTTGTTTTCCAACTTTATTTCGTCACCCAGTCTTCATTTGCAATCCGAACTCATTTAACTAATATAAATCATCGGTTTCTGCTTTCATTATTTTCAAAGCTTTACTATGTGTTCGCCCCCCTTATTGTGTGAATGCCAAACTCAATGGGATAAGTAGCAATGTATTATGTTTTGTTGCATAGCATGGATAGGATAGGCTTGAGTTAAGGTAATATGCAATCAGGCAACCAAGATGACTCCAATGAAATTCGTGTCCATCTTGATTAATTCCTCTGTCTAACAGGAAAAGGATGCAAGGGACATTGAAATTCCGAATATTAGATGGGAGGTTTTCGAGTTGATGATGAGGTTTGTTGAGATGTAAAGTTCAGTTTCATGAAAAATACTCTTGTAGTGAACAACTATTTAACTTGTTTCTGTTTTCTACAGATTCATTTACACAGGTTCAGTAGATGTTACATTAATTATTGCACAGGATCTCCTCAGGGCTGCTGATCAGTATCTCTTGGAGGGGCTTAAGCGACTGTGCGAGTATACCATAGCACAGGTGAGCTATGAAGGTTTTTTTTGTGCAATCTTGTACTGCTTTCAGTTGAAAGCTGATGGCTGATAAACATTCTATGTTTGCTCAAGGATATAACATTGGAAAACATTGGAAGCATGTATGAACTTTCAGAAGCTTTCCATGCTATTTCATTGAGGCACAGATGCATTTTGTTCATTTTGGAGCAGTTTGATAAATTGAGTGATAAGCCCAGGTTCGTTGCCTTAACCTGTGTACTTGCTCTCGCAAAAAGACCATTTGGCAATGAACTGAAAAATATAAATATTTGCTTCTAATTCCACTGGAAAAAGATAGGAAAAAGAGTTCTAATCTGAGATCACATGACGCCATAACCTAAAATCAAGGGGGAAAATATTTCTACTGCTGGAAAGAAAATTTACAAAAATTAAGTTGTTCTTGTGTCTATCCTTGGAAACAATATTGCATGCTTTTCACGTAGAAGGATCTCTCTACTTGCTCATTTGATTGGAACTGTGTAATAGTTTTTTCTAGAATCAAACACTTGTTCGTATGGGGTATTCTATATATATATATTTTTTTAAAAAGACACGGTTGGTTTCAAACTCTTCAACTGGTTCTTGACATTATTTCGTGTGCTGAAATTTGCAGGCACTCTCAATTAATCCAGCGCATAATACCCGAGATTCGCAATTACTTTGAAAAAGCCCTCACCAACCCTCACCAACATAACACGCGGCTGTAGATGGCTGGTCTGATTCTTCATATCTAACTAGATATTTTTGTACAGAAAGTGGTAGATGTTCTCATTTATTTCTAGCCATTCAAATGTTCTAATAGGTTAGTAAATAGGATGGCTCCTAAAATCCTAATCATCCCCGTTGCCAGAGTTATGTTGCAAATGCACTGTGAGTTTCCAAAATTAGTTCTGTTGAGAATGTTGATGGAAACATGGCCCCCTCCCAACGTTATTGTGTTCATGGATTGTGATGCTTATGTATTTTCCCCTCGGCATTAGCGAGAGATTCATCGGTTTGTGGACAATAGTAGTTGTTGCTTGAGTTATTTACTTCGCAAACGAAATAGTGGAAAAAAATCCAAGTCTAGAATCCTTCTTCGAAGCTCTTGGTTACTGCTAGTGTATTTTTTGTTTAAAAATATATTAAAATAATATTTTTTTATTTTTTAAAAATTATTTTTGATATTAAAATATTTTTAAAAAATTAATTTAAAATAAAAAAATAAAAAAATTTCAAACAGAACTAAAAGGTGACTTTCAATGTGAACTGTATGTCCGGTGGCGGACTGGGAGAAGTCCAATCAGTTTTAGTGGTTCAAATTTACTCTCGATCTTTAGAAATTTGTGCCCCATATTTCTCGAAACTTCCTCTTGACCCTTCGTGCAAAACCATTATCTTCTCTTTCAGGGTGTCGTGATTTTTTGAAGAGCAAACTCGTCCTCTAGTCAGCTATCGGTAAATGCCTATGATATTTTCATAATATCCTTTTATTATATTTCTTACTTGATAAAAAAAATCATTATATTATGTTTTTAATATGCAATTTTATAATTTTAATATCCTATTTTCAATTTAAATAAAGAATGATGTGATTGTCTATTTTTTAAATTGAACGATTAAATTGTACTCGACTACTTGTTACCCATGTAGTTCTTCGAAGGCTAAAGGTCAAAAACACAATAAGAGATTTTTTTAAAAAAAACTTGTTTACATAATTATAAAGGTTTGGGATCTAACAGAATCTGACTCTACGAGGGATATTTTTGTCTTGATAAGCAAATGAGGATAGAGAAGAGGCAGATACCTCCTATCTCGTGAAATTTTCAAATCTAATTATAGATATTCATATATATATATATATATATATATATGTATATTTTA
>Ga0307511_10008611_pt1 | contig 10198 bp, 9 predicted proteins | sample 13_EM_MG_FD_200266 | JGI IMG/M metagenome (GOLD analysis project Ga0307511, IMG submission 200266) | Populus trichocarpa ectomycorrhiza microbial communities from riparian zone in the Pacific Northwest, United States - 13_EM | ecosystem: Host-associated > Plants > Roots > Unclassified | place... | reverse complement strand
AGTTTCCCCGCCCTGATGCATCTCATTTTAATTTTAAGCCAGACATTATTCAACTTTTACATTCTTTTCATGGCTTAGATCTAGAAAATCCATACTTGCATTTGAGAGAATTTGAGGAGGTCTGTAACACCTATAATGACTTAAATTGTAGCATGAACACCATCAGATTAAAGCTTTTTCCTTTTTCATTAAAAGATAAAGCTAAAACATGGCTATAAAATTTGAAACCAGGATCCATTCGTGCTTGGGATGAAATGCAACAATAATTTTTAAAGAAGTTTTTTCCATCTCACAAAACAAACTCTTTCAAAAGACAAATCATCACTTTCACTCAAAAACCAGGAGAAACATTTTACCAATGTTGGGATAGGTATCCAGACTTGCTTAATACTTGCCCTCATCATGGTTTTGAAACATGGAGATTGGTTTCACATTTTTATGAAGGGTTAACACCTAGAGATAGGCAAATGGTTGAATTGATATGCAATGGAACTTTTGAAGATAAAGATGATGCAATGGAGTACCTAGACTTGCTAGCTGAAAATGCTCAAAATTGGGACACTACAGGTACTTATGAGGCACCGGGTAAAACTCAACCTCATACATCTAGTGGAGGTATGTATAACCTTAGGGAAGATCATGACCTCCAAGCCAAGTTTGCATCTTTAGCTAGAAAAGTTGAAGCACTAGAATTGAAAAGGAGTGGTCAATTAAAATATGTTCAAGACATTGTGTGTCAAATATGTGAAGCCAATGAACACTCAACCAATAACTGTCCAACTTTACCTTCTTTCAAGGAATGCCTCCATGAACAAGCCCATGCTTTAAACAGTTTTAAAGGCCCAATCATACAGTTAACCTCCATGTGGTTCAACCCCGGTCTTGCCGGGTTATTTATTACTTCGACACTCCTACACTTGAAAGAAGACATCAACTCTTTGGTCGTGTCACATACTTTATCACTAATGAACTTGATTCCTATATTCCTAGTATTTGTGTTTCTTTGTTACAGGAGTTTGAAGATGTATTTCCCGATGAAATTTCAAGTGGATTGCCACCTATACAGGGAATAGAATATCATATTAATGTAGTACTAGGTTTGGCTATTCCTAATAGACCAGCCTATAGAAGTAATCTTAAAGAAAGAAAGGAGTTTCAAAGGCAAGTGGGGGAGTTAATATTGAAGGGGTACATTTGAGATAGCACGAGTCCATGTGTTGTTCATTAACTTTTAGTACCTAATAAATATGGTAATTGTAGAATGTGTGTTGATTGTAGAGCAATCAATAACATATTGGTAAAGTATAGACATCATATCCCTGGATTAGATGATATGCTTGATGAATTGCATGGAGCTTGTTTATTTTCCAAAATTGATCTTAAAAGTGGTTATCATCATATTAAAATGAAAGAAGGTGATGAATGGAAAAATGCTTTTAAAACTAAATATAGTTTGTGTGAGTAACCAATCATGTCTTTTGAACTTTCTAATGCGCCTAGTACTTTTATGAGATTTATGAATCATATGTTGCGTGAATTCATTAATAGGTATTAGTTGTTTATTCTGATGATATATTGATTTACACTAAATGATTAGATGAGCATATAAATCACTTAAGACAGTTACTTGATATTCTTAGAAAGGAAAGTTTGTATGCTAATCTATAGAAGTGTGACTTTTAAAAGGAAAAGATTGTTTTTCTTAGATATATTATTAGTGCAAAAGATATTGAGATGGATGAGGCTAAGGTTAAGGCTATAAAAGAGTGGTCTATACCTAAGATGGTAAGTGAGGTAAGAAGTTTTATGGATTGGATAGTTTCTATAAAAAATTTGTGAAAGCTTTTGTTACAATAGTTGCTTCTTTAACTCAAATTATAAAGAAGACAGTTAGTTTTAAATGGGAAATTGAACAAGAGAGAGGCTTTAATTTGTTAAAAGAAAAGCTTATTTTGGCCCCATTACTTGTTTTGCCTAACTTTACAAAAACCTTTGAGATTGAATGTAATGCTTCAGGTATAGGTATTGAAATTGTTTTAATGCAACATAAAAGGCCTATAACCTATTTCAATGAAAAGTTTAATGGTGCAACTCTAAACTACCCAATATATGATAAAGAGTTGTATGCCTCAGTGAGGACTTTGGAGACTTGGCAACATTACTTTTAGCCTAAGAAGTTTGTGATTCATACTGATCACCAATCTTTGAGATACTTGAAAAGTCAAGGTAAGTTGAGTCATAGACATACCATGTGGGTGGAATTTATTGAGGCATTCTCACATATCATCAAATACAAACAAGGTAAGGAAATTATAGTTACAGATTCATTATTGTGAAGTTATGTTCTTTTTAATACTTTGAATACTAGAATTTTAAGATTTAAGAATGTGAAAGAATTATATCCTGATAATACTAATTTTGGGGAAATTTATTTCCAATATGAACTTGCAGCAACTAATGAATTTTTTAGGCATAATGAATTTTTATTTAGATAAAACATTATGTGTGACTATTGTTCAATGCGTGAATTACTTGTAATGGAAGCTCATGGTGGTGGATTAAAAGGACACTTTGGGATTATTAAGACTTTAGAAGTTTTACATGAATATTTTTATTGATCTAACATGAAAAGATATGTGTAAAGAATTTGTGATAGGTGTATAACATGTAAACAAGCTAAGTCTAAAGTGATGTCTCATGGGTTATACAAACCTTTACTTGTTCTTAAGGAACCTTGAGTTGATATTTTTATGAACTTTATTTTAGATTTATCTTGGTCAATGAAAGGATTAGAGTTTATATTTGTCGTTGTATATAGATTTTCTAAGATGACATATTCCATATCTTGCTATAAAATTGATGATGCAATGAATATAGCGGATCTATTATTTAGAGAGGTAGTTTGGTTACATAGTATTCCAATGAGCATTGTGTCTAATCGAGATGTTAAGTTTCTGAGCAACTTTTGAAAAGTTTTGTGGGGTAAATTAGGAACTAAAATTTTATTTTCTACTACTTGTCATCCACAAACAAATAGTGAGACTAAAGTAGTAAGCATGAATTTAACTCAATTATTAAGAGCTATCATTCAATAAAAATCTTAAAAATTAGAAAGATTCTTTGTCATTTATTGAATTTGCATACAATCATAGTCTGCATTCTACTATTGATTATTCACCATTTGATATTGTTTATGGTTTTAATCCTTTAACACCATTAAATTTGATTCATTTACCTATTAAAAAAAGGGTTAGTATTGATGGTAATCAAAAAGCACATGTGGTGAAAGACTTACATGCAAAGATACAATAACATAGAGAGAAAAAAATAAATAATATGCATTCAAGGCTAATAGAGGATGCTAATTAGTAAGGTTTGAGCTAAGAGACTGGGTTTGGTGTAGATAAGGAAGGAAAGGTTTCCTGAACAAAGGATATCAAAATTAATGCCTTGAGAATATGGTCATTTTCAAATTATAGAGAGGATTAATGACAATACCTATATAGTGGATCTATTAGGTGAGTATGATGTTAGTTCTACATTCAATGTTTTTTATCTCTCTTTATTTCATGTAAGTGATGATTTAAGGACGAATCCTTTCAAGGAGAGATGGAATGATGCGATCCAAGCAATACTAAGAGATCCGTTAGAGGTTCCAATTGGTCTGGTAACAAGACTGATACGAACCTACCCCAAGGCATAATGAAATAGGTCGAAATAGGAGTGTGACACAATGAAAACCTACCCCAAGGCACCAACACTATTGGAATGAAGTAGAATGATGCCACAAAGCCAGTTAATCTTCGATAAGTCAGATTTAGTTCGTTCAAGAACTGAAAAATGCAAGAATACTCTCACACGTTAAAACTGAAAAATTCAAAAGTAATATTCATCAATGGTTACTGAAATTTTGGTTACATGTGTTTAAATAGTTCTTAAAAATTAAACCTAATGGATCTACTCTAGTGGGCTTAACTGACCCACATACAAAACTAACCCAAAAACCTGAAATTGAAAAGCCCATAGCCTGATCCAAAACAAGCCTTGGATCCTAATTGAAAAACAAAGTATTAATTAAGATCAAATATAAAAGAAAATAATAAAAATAATTAATTTGTCATTAAATACCACCAGCTCTTCTTTCCTTGTGTAGCTAGGATGAATAAGGAATCCTAATAAAAAAAAAAGGATTCTGAAACATTAATAAATCATTTCCACACTTAAAGATTATATTATAGTTCATTAAAGATCCTTATAGAACTAGAAAACTCCCAAAACAAGCTCCTACATCCTTGTCAAATAGGAAGTCCACAAGTCAAAAGGAAGTAAATAAGAAAATTCATACAGCCTATTCTGACCTATATCGCAAGTCCTTTGCAAACTTTGATTCACCTAACACTTTACCCCAACATAGACCAATACCTCTGGGATCTTCAGGTCAAGTTTTAGCTCGATCCAACGGTCGGATTTGAAGTTGTGCTCAAAAGTGTAAAATTGGACAATAGAAAATTTTATGATAAAATCTGAATCTGACCTTGTTTGGATCGTATCATTCCCTCTCTCTTCAAGATGATTCATCCTCGAATCACTAACAGGTTTAATGGACAATTCCTTAGCCTCTTGTTGAATCCTTTGGAGTTCTTTTCTTACACGCAATTGCCTACAACAATATTGTATGAATGTAGTAACCGATAATAATTTCAAATAAGCATGTCTTGCCATCCACTTGTGTGTATATTTTTGAATGATAACCACCGCTGCCCTATTTCCTTTTTCATTCTTTTGGTGCTGAACTAAAGCTCTCCATTCTTCATGTTCTTTATTTGTTTCTTTATAAACATTTGCAAGTCGTTCTGCCTCGCGCTCTTTATCTAACCTCATAGAAGCATTATGATCATAAATATTTAAAACTCGTAACCTCTGTTTCTCTTCCTTACTCATATTGAATCTCCTCCAATCAGCCCCAATAATTTGTTGCTTCATCGAATCCATATCATCTTTCAGCATTTTCACCTCCTAAGAGCTACGACAATCAAAAACTCAATCCACCTTTTTCTCCCACTTCAAATACGTCTCCGGATCATTTTTACCTTGAGAGTTAAGAATTTTAAGTTTAATTGAGTCCAAATCCCCGTCCACATCTTCATAGTTCCCCAAGCAATGAAAACTCACATTCCTCCTAGCCTTATTGGGTCCAGACCTCATTCCTTGACCAGCAGATGCAAAATAATTGTCATCTTCACCCGCATCTGTGTTTTCATCATCAAACTCTTCAAAATCAGATCTGGCATTCCATACGACTCTATGGATCATTTTTCCTCAGCGATCAGCACCACTATTCTATTGCTTTATTGAATTCACCTCATCTTTCAAATCTGTGTATGTTCTAGATAAGAGCTCGAGTTGCTGGCCTATGGCTCGCAAGTGGAAAGCGACGTCAGCGTTTTGTGTCACTAATTTGTTGTTTTCAGACATTCTTTGAATCTGAAACATTTGGTTAGTAGCACAAAATGTATCCTCACACCTCTCATGTTTCACACAAAAATCAAGGTTTTTCACTCTAATATGCTCAATACGCCTTTTACCTCACAACTTGTTTTCTTTTCGTACTTTAGGAACTGAAATCAACAAATCAAAGTTGGTGGTCTTTGCAACCTAATCCAATTATCATTTTCAAACTCAAGAATCAATAAATATATTGAAAAGAAAGCAAAACAAAACTATAGTTATGATTTTGTGAGTAGCAATGCAAATTCGTATGAATTTGCGACGAAACGAAGACACGAAATAAAACAAAAGCGAATATTTGCAAAAACAATTACTTTACTCCTAAATAACCCAATTATAATATAAACAAAAAGATTTGGACAAAAACAAGCAGTAAGGATCACGTTTTGGAACTTGACGCAAATCTAACCTGTTACACAATGTTTACGTAATAGAATTGAAACCCAGACCAAAAGATCTCAAAATGACCTAAATTTCAATATTTAGTATTTTGATACCAAACAAACAACAAATCTCAGTTTATAGGTCGTTCTCTTATGTCTAGGTGCCCAAACCCCTTGTATGATCAATTTATAAAAGAATTGAACCTCGAATTAAAATCTCAAGCAAACAATATCAAACTAAGCCCAAATTTAAAATGTGGTGTAGTATCACACTCAATAGACAAAATATGGAGTTTCAATTGATTCTGAGATGGTTTGCTTATAGTTCACTAAGAGTTGTGTTTTTGCGGCAGAATTAAACCTCGAATCAAAACCTCAAGCAAACACTATCAAACTAAGCCCAAATTTAATATATGGTGCGATCTCACCCCCAATAGACAGAATATGAAGTTTTAATTGATTCTAAGGTGGTTTGCTTATGGTTCACTAAGAGTTGTGTTTCTGCGGCAGAATTGAATCAACCTTCAAATTTCATCTAATCTCTCTTCTTTTTTTTGTCACTGATATGATTAAAGATAGCAAAAATATGAAATAAAATTTATTTATTTTTCTTAGATGACGCATACATAAGGAACAAGAAGATAAACAATGCATACACTGAAAAACTTAAAGGAACGCTAAAAAAACAAAAAACAAAAGGATATGACCTTGTTTCAGAGCCTAGCTCTAATACCAACTGATGTGAACCTCATGATCACATGGTCACGCAACCCACAATCAAGATTGAGATTTGATCTGCAGCAAATTACTTCCCTTTGTCAGAACTTTTTATGGACTGGTGATATTTTGCGAAGTAAATCTGCTTTGGTGGCTTGGAAATTTGTTTATCTACCCAAAAAGGAGGGAGGTTTGGGTCTGCCTGACCTCAAGGCTCACAATTCCAGCTTCATTGCCAAGCAATTATGAAGCATCCACTTACAAACTGATTTTATTTGGATTCGGTGGATTCATCACTTCTACTTACAAACTCATACCATTTGGGATGCTCCAACTAAGAAAACTTCATCGCCACTGTGGAAGTCCATCATTAATTTAAAAAATCAGCTTCTTAAAGATTGTGGGGGTCACCTGGCAGTCATTGCTCTAATGCGAAGCTAGGAGCAGAATGCTGGTTGTTTCTCCTCGAATGCATATGCCTTCCTCAGGTTTAAAGGGCCTATTGTCCCTTGGGCAAGTGTGGTTTGGGAGCTTTGGTCCTTACCCCGTTACAAATTTATCCTTTGGTTGGCAATGTTAAAGAAGCTCAGAACAAGAGACAAGATACGATTCCTTCCTTACACTTCTTGTATTTTCTGTCAACAGGAAGAAGAGAATCATAGCCACCTTTTCTTTGCTTGCAGCTGGCCGTCCCTCTTGTTGAATAAAATTAAGTCCTGGCTCCACATCACTAGACGTATGTCGAATCTGAGGAGTGCTGCTAGAGGGCTTCATACAACTAGGAAGAGCCTTGAGTCTAGAATGAAAAAAGTCTCTCTCAGTCTCACTGTCTACTTGATATGGGAGGAGAGAAATAAGTGGCTTTTTTTATGGTAGTAGACATTCAACTGATGTGGTGCTTCGTAAATTCCAAGTCTTATTTTATATGGTGCTTCACTTTCATGACCCGAACCACTCCCTTATACATGTTGGGTAATGTTGAATCCTGATACTTTATGTCGGGCTGTTATTGATCTGTTGCAGATGTGAGGTGGGCCTAGTCTTCTTGCATTACCTTGTATTGTCATGGCAGTTGCTGCCTGGTGGATCATGCTTCACAATTATAATCTGGCCACTTATTATTCCTTGCTTTAGGATGCTTCTTTGCCTGGTTCCAGCTTCTTCTTGTGTAATTAGGCTTCCCAATGCTTTGATTGGTTTGCTGGTTGCTCTATGGTCTTGATTTTATGGTTAGTTGTTTGCTGTTGTTTGATGCTATTCTTTGGCTTGTGATGCTGGTTGGGTTAATTTTGACACCTGCAAACCTTGTTATGTTTCTTTCTTAACCGTTGCTACTCACTTGTTTTGAGCCTTGCATGGCTAGTCTTTTATGGGAGCATGTTCCCTCTTTTGTTATTATGATGGGAGTTTGTTCCCTCTTCTACTCTTGTATATCTTGTACATGTTTATGAACTTGCTGGTTAACCAGCATGGTTACTTTTGATCTTAATACATACTTATATTCTGATATAAAAAAAAAAGATTGAGATTTGATCCTAGAAAGCCCAAATAGGTCTGATAGGAGTGTGATACAATGGAAACCTGCCCTAAGGCACCAACACTATTGGAATGAAGTAGAATGATGCCACGAAGCCAGTTAATCTTCAATAAGTCAGATTCAGTTCATTCAAAAACTGAAGAATGCAAGAATCACTCTCATACGTTAAAACTGAAAAATTCAGAAGTAATATTCATCAATGACTGCCAAATTTTGGTAACATGTGTTTAAATAGTTCTTAAAAATTAACCCTAATGGATCTACCCCAGTGGGCTGAACTGACCCACATACAAAACTAACCCAAAAACCCTAAACTGAAAAGCCCATAGCTTGATCCAAACAAGCATTGGATCCTAACTGAAAAACAAAGTATTAATTAAGCCAAAACATGAAAGAAAATAATAAAAATAATTAATCTGTGATTAAATACCACCAGCCCTTCTTTTCTTGTGTAGCTAGGATGAATAAGGAATCCTTATAAGAAAAGGATTTTAAAACATTAATGAATCCTTACCACACTTGGAGATTATATTGCAGCTCATTAAAGATCCTTGTGAAACTAGAAAAATTCTCAAAACAAGCTCTCACATACTTGGAGGAAACGGATCCTTGCCAAATAGGAAGTCCACAAGTCAAAAGGAAGTAAATAACAAAATTCATTCATCCCAAACTATGATTCATCTGAAACTTTACCCCAACATAGACCAATACTTCCTAGATCTTCAGGTCAAGTTTCAGCTCGATCCAACGGTTGGATTTGGAGTTATGCTTAAAAGTGTAAAACTGGACAGTAGAAAATTTTACGATAAAATCCAAATTTGACCTTGTTTGGATCGTATTAAAGACTTGGGAGTAAAAGGCTCAAAGAGGCTTTCAATGAAATTCTTCAAGATACATAGGTTAAGGTGGGCATTCAGACATTACTTAAAGATTGAAATAAGAAGATTTACATCTTCTAATTTTTACCTTTAGCTATTATTTTTATCTGGAGCTACAAAATGCATTTTAATTCTATTCTAGTTTTATTGGAAAGTAGACATCCATATATTTCCATTGATATATGGCACGCATTCTGATTTATTAAGATGAGAGAGAAATATGTATTTGAAATTGGGCTTTGATTCTACCAACCGTTTAAAAAACGATTGTAGTCTTAATTAAATTAGTTGGGCTATTATTTTATTTATTTATTTGTTGTTATTAGCCCTTTTAGAGATATTAAAGCCTTTATTTTTATTAGATTATTATTATTTTTTAGGTTTATTGATATTCATTAGGGATATCCTATTAAACGTAGGATTAATTCTAATATAAATACTCTGTGCGGAGATTTTTAAAAAAAATAGTTTTAATTAAAAAAAAATTAACATTCTAACTATCTTTTATACAACAAGCAAAATTCATAAAAGGTTTTGATCTAGGAAGATATAGAACATTAGACTTATTCGTGGAAGTGGTAAACTATTAAGTTTCATTCAAGATGTAACCTCTGCGCCATATAATGGTTGCAGCCTTCTAAACAAATGTGTAAGAATGAACATCGAAGAAATTTCGTGATTTGATAAAAAAAACAAAAAAAGAATAATATTAGGGTTCAAGAGGAAATAAAAATCTCTACTCGGATGTCCCAGAATGAATCAAAGATCATAGGGCAAAGACTTGGTGGCCTTTTTTAGTTTATCTCACTGAATGCCAGGTCATACAAATGAGAAATTGAATATACTATTTACATGACCCGCGCGATGCCGCGGGTCAATGGTTTTTGTATAAAAAATATCAAAAAAAATTAAGATTTAAAAGTATTAGGTTTTTTTGCAAAGCTATACCCAAGAGTCTTGGATGTAGCTGCAACGCCTGACCCAAGAGTAATATTTATAATATTAATAATAACATTAAACTTGCATGATCCAAGTTTAAGTGGGTCTGACTGCAATACCAGACCCAATAGTCTTGGATGTGGGTCTGGCTGCAAGGTCGTGTCATAAAAGTGTGTTAATTAAATAGATTAATTAAAAAGAAAAAAAAACAAAGAAAAAAAACCAAAAGGAAGAAA
>Ga0307511_10008610_pt1 | contig 10200 bp, 7 predicted proteins | sample 13_EM_MG_FD_200266 | JGI IMG/M metagenome (GOLD analysis project Ga0307511, IMG submission 200266) | Populus trichocarpa ectomycorrhiza microbial communities from riparian zone in the Pacific Northwest, United States - 13_EM | ecosystem: Host-associated > Plants > Roots > Unclassified | place... | reverse complement strand
CGTTGAGACGGTCTCGTGTGTCAGGACATTGATCACATCGATGGTGCCGTTACTGCGGCCGACCCAAACCCGCTTGGCGCCAGCGGTTTCAACTACGCGCAAGGCAGTGACCGTAGTCGCCGGGTCGATGGGGCTTTGCCACAGAAGCTCATAGCGCTGGGTCTGAGCGTTGTAGCGTGCTATCGACCAGAACAGGTTTCCCGAGAATCCGGAGCCGCCGCCCAATACGAACTCGTTGTGACCATCGCCATCGGCGTCTACCGGCCAGATGCCGGTGGCGCCGATTCCACTTCCCCACGTCAGGACGCGCCACTGTTCTTCGTAGCTTGGTCCGTGCGCAACGGCCGCCTGGGCCTGGATCGCTGATTTGACTGTGACGCGCTTTCTTGCGGTAACGCGAGCTTTGGGAGCGATGCTGACCACTGGCGCAGCGGCGGTCGCCTCGGTGCTATATGTAATGCGTTGACCATCGGCGCTGCGGACAACTCGACCCGAAGCGTCCGTCTCGGGGGGCCTTTCAGCGGCCGAGACACCTCCGACAATTAGCCATGACAATGCACACGCAAACCATACAACGCGAATAGCGTCCATGCAGAACCTCGGGACAGCCTTATGTCTTCTCAGTCTCGTGTTGTGAAGCAGTGAGTTCTGCACCAACACATTAATTGTTCATCGACGTGGTATTTATTGCAACGCCACAGGTTCCGGTACGCTGACACACCCGCCGTGAACGTGTCAATTCACGGAAGCGCACGCGTTCATGGACAGGGCGCGATGAAGTTTAGAAAGGGGTCCGAGGGACCTGGACCTGGTGGAGGACCGACGGTCCAGAAAGAATGGAGCGGGAAACGAGACTCGAACTCGCGACCCCGACCTTGGCAAGGTCGTGCTCTACCAACTGAGCTATTCCCGCATCTCGAGCAGAGGGCGAATTGTAAGAGCGCAGGGGGCGAAGTCAAGGCAACTCGCGCCCTTGCTGCGAAATAAAAATCGAGCCGGCGCCGATACTTAGGGGCAGCTGCGGCGCCGTGCTAGCGGCGCAGCTCCGGCCAGGCCGCGCGCAGGTAGGCCACCATGGAAACCAGCGTTGCAGCGGCTGCAATTTCGGTGAGCCACACCCCGATATTGTAGATCGGCAACCCGAGCAGCGGCAGCCGGAACAGCATGAAGGACAAGCCTACGATCTGCAGGATGGTCTTGTATTTGCCGAGCTGGGAGACCGCCACCTTGCGGCGCTGGCCGATCTCGGCCATCCACTCCCGCAGTGCGGAAATCGTGATTTCGCGCCCGATAATCACCGCGGCAGTGAGCGTAATCAGCGGACGCGGGTCCTCGCTCACCAGCAGCACGAGCGCGACGGCCACAATCAGTTTATCGGCGACGGGGTCAAGAAAGGCTCCCAGGCGCGAGGTCTGCCCCAGCCGCCGCGCAAGATAGCCGTCCAGAGAGTCTGTGATTCCAGCAGCCGCGAACAACAGGCCGGCCGCGGGATATCTCCACGGGTAAGGCATGTAGAAAAGCAGGGCTATCAGTGGAATCGCGCAAATGCGCAGCCACGTGAGAGTGTTGGGCCAGTTCCAGGGCATCCGCAATTCCGGGGACAGTCGCTTGTCTTGCTCAGGTTCGGGCGACTCAATCACCCGGGTGCAGGTGATCATAAAGGCTTCGAGCCAATGCCGCCCCGATTCCGGCGACCTTTTCAAAGTCGGCGGTGCCGGCGCGCATCACACCCTGCAGCCCGCCGAAGTGCTTCAGGAGCTGGCGCCGCTTGGCGGGGCCCAGTCCCGGAATGGTTTCGAGGATCGACTCGTTGTAGCGGCGGGCGCGCTTGCGCCGGTGACCGGTGATCGCGAAGCGGTGCGCTTCGTCACGGATGCGCTGTATCAGCCGCGATGCGGGTGAGTGGGCCTCGGGGATGTGGGGCTCGGCGATGCCATGCACGAAGAGTCTCTCCTGCCCCGGCTTGCGATCCGGGCCTTTTGCCACCCCTACGAGCGTCATGTCGCCGAAGCCGAGCGCCTCGAGCTCTTCGTGCACCTGGTTGATCTGTCCCAGGCCCCCATCGATCAGCAACAGGTCGGGCGCCGGGACCTCCCCGTCCTTGATGCGCACGTAGCGCCGCTCCAGCGCCTGCCTGAGCGCGCCGTAGTCATCGCCAGGCGTCACGCCCGTGATGTTGAATCGCCGGTATTCCTTCTTGAGGGGCCCCTCGGGACCGAAGACCACGCAGGATGCAACCGTCCCCTCGCCGCCCGTGTGGCTGATGTCGAAGCATTCGATACGCGCCGGAGTCTCAGGCAGATCGAGCTCGGCCGTGAGGGCAGCAAACATCTCATCCATGCCCTGTTTCTGCGCAAGGCGCATTCGCAAAGCCTGAGTAGCATTCTCCTGCGTGAGCTCAACATACCTTACGCCGAGACCGCGCACCGGACACCGTACATGCACGTTACGTGAGATGCGCGAAGTGAGTGCCTGCGCAAGCGCGTCCGCATCTTCGAGCTTGCGCCCAACCAGCACCTCCGGTGGCGGTTCCTGAGTCGCGTAGTACTGCATCAGGAACGACGACAACGCCTCTTCCGGCTCGGCAAGCGCCGCACGGGGGAAGTAGCTACTGGTGCCGAGATTTCGCCCGCCTCGGATAAGCATGGCACTCACACAGTACTCTCCCGGCTCGCCCACGATCGCGAACACATCGACGTCGCGCTCACCTTCGGAAGTCACGATCTGCTGTGCCAGCACCCGCTTCATGGCCGCGAGCTGGTCGCGAATCACCGCCGCGCGCTCGAATTCGAGCCGGCCGGCGGCCTCCTCCATCCGAGCCTCGAGCACCGCCGTCACCTCACTGTCACGTCCTTCCAACACTTTGACGGCGGAATCGATGTCCTGCGCGTAACTTTCGCGCGTCACGAGACCTACACAGGGCGCTGAACAGCGGCCAATCTGATACTGCAAGCACGGACGGCTGCGATTCGCAAAAAAACTGTCGCGGCAGTTACGGATGCGAAACAACTTCTGCAGCTGTCGCAGCGTGTCCTTTACGGCGTATGCGCTCGGAAATGGCCCGAAATAACGCCCCGGCGCCGAACGCGGCCCGCGATAGAAAGCCAGGCGCGGGAATTCATGGGAGTCCTGGACCTGGATGTAGGGGAAGCTCTTGTCGTCGCGCAGAACGACGTTGAAGCGCGGCTTGTGCGCCTTGATCAGGTTGTATTCGAGCAGCAGCGCCTCGGTCTCGGAGTTCGCCACGGTCACTTCGATGTCGGCGATCTGGCCGACCAGCGCCTGCACTTTCGGATTGACGTTGCTGGCGGCGAAGTAGGTCCCTACCCGGTCGCGCAGGTTCTTCGCCTTGCCGATGTACAGGATCTCGTGGGCGGCGTTGTACATCCTGTACACACCCGGCCGCCGCGGCAGCGAGCCGACAAACTCCTTGGCATCGAAAGCCCTATCGCTCATTTACAGACCAGCTAATTGACAGGCGCGCGCCATCACCTTCTTGAACATCTCCGGCGTCAGCACCTTGGTCGAGGTGTTGTAACGGCTGCAATGATACGAGTCGACCAGGTGGCGTGTCTCATCGAGCGCGTGTTCCCGGCCATGTCCGAATGGGAATTGGCTGCGCTTGAGTCCCTGCGCAAGCAGCACTCCGTCGTGGGCGATACGGCCCAGCGCGAACACAACTCGCACGGACTTGAGCATGAGCAGCTCAGTCTTGAGGTAGGCATTACAGCGGCGGATCTCGTCCGGCAGGGGCTTGTTCTCAGGCGGCACACATTTGACCGCGTTGACGATGCGGGTGTTCCGCAACTCCAGTCCATCGTCCGCCGAAACCGACTCGGATGCAGTAGCCAATCCCAGCTCGTGCAAGGTCTCGTATAAGAGAACACCGGCGTAGTCGCCAGTGAAGGGTCTACCCGTCCGGTTTGCGCCGTGCATTCCTGGCGCCAATCCCACGATCAAGATGCGCGGTGCGGCTGCGCCGAACGACGGAACCGGGCGCGCGAAATAGTCGGGATGGCGGTGGTGCGTCTCGGCCAGAAACTCGGCGAGACGCGGACACTGCGTGCAATCCGGATCGTAGTACTCCGTCCGCGTGCTCTTGGCAGGCCGCACTCCGGTGAACAGCTCACCCGTGCCGGCCGATTTTGTCCCGGAGCGCGGACGACCTTTTGGGTGTACGAGCCCACTTGGTCCTCTAGGCGGTACGGCGGCTTTGCGGCGCTCAGTCATCCATGTGCCGGATCACTGCCGAGGCGAACCCCGAGCAGCTCATGAGTGTGGCGCCGGGAATCAGCCGCTGCAGATCTTCTTCTACGTTCCTGCGCGCAGCTAGCTCCCGTTTCGGAGCGCGAATCGCCTCGCGCAGTCGTGCGAGGTCGTACGTCAATTCCTTGTGTGCAATCGTGCTCGCTACACCCTTGATGATGAGATCTGCAGCCTCGTTCCACCCGAGATAGCGGAGCATCATCTCGGAAGACAGTATCAACGAGCCTGGGTTGACCCGATCCTTGCCGGCGAAGCCGGGCGCCGTGCCGTGGGTGGCTTCAAACACTGCGAGCCCGTCGCCAATGTTGCCGCCGGGTGCAATACCGATTCCACCCACCTGGGCAGCCAGCGCATCCGAGATGTAGTCGCCGTTGAGGTTCAACGTCGCAATGACGTCGTATTCTTCAGGCCGTAGCAACACCTGCTGCAGGAAGTTGTCAGCAATGACGTCCTTGACCACGATGTCCTTGCCGGTGACGGGATTCGGGAACGACATCCACGGGCCGCCGCCGATCTCCTTGGCTCCAAACTCGTCCTTCGCCAGCTGATAGCCCCAGTTCCGGAAGGCGCCTTCCGTGAACTTCATGATGTTGCCCTTGTGCACCAGCGTGACCGACACCCTGTCGTGATCGATGGCGTACTGGATTGCCTTGCGGATCAGCCGCTGGCTGCCCTCGCGGGAAACGGGTTTGATGCCGATTCCGGAGCTTGCCGGGAAGCGGATGCCGGTTACATTCAGCTCGCGTTGCAGGTAGGTGATCAGCTTGTGGACATCGGCCGAGCCTGCGGGCCATTCGATGCCCGCATAGATGTCTTCGGTGTTCTCGCGAAACACCACCATGTCGGTGAGGCTCGCGTCCTGCATTGGGCTCGACACGCCCGGAAAATGCCGAATCGGCCGCACACACGCATACAGGTCGAGGCTCTGCCTCATGGCGACATTGAGTGAGCGGATACCACCGCCGATCGGTGTGCCCAACGGCCCCTTGATCGAGACTACAAACTCGCGAAGGGCGTGGAGCGTCTCATCCGGAAACCACTGCCCGTAGCGAGCGTTCGCCTTCTCGCCACTGTAGACCTCCATCCAGGCTATTTCGCGCCGGCTGCCGTAGGCCTTTTCTACCGCTGCATTTACCACGCGCAGCATGGCAGGTGTCACGTCGATGCCGATGCCATCACCCTCGATGTAGGGGATGATGGGCTTGTCAGGGACGTTCAGCGACAGGTCGGTGTTGACGGTGATCTTGCGGCCGTTCGGGGGAACGACGATGTGCTCGTATTGCATGCTAGACCTTGAATTCGATCCCTTGTGCTAGTGGGAGCTCACGGCTCCAGTTGATGGTGTTGGTTTGGCGGCGCATGTACGCCTTCCAGGCATCTGAGCCTGACTCGCGGCCACCCCCCGTATCCTTCTCTCCGCCAAACGCACCCCCGATCTCGGCGCCCGAGGTGCCGAGATTCACGTTGGCGATGCCGCAGTCACTGCCCACTGCCGAAAGGAAGGCTTCCGCGTTCTGCAATCGATCTGTGAAAATCGCGGACGACAAACCATGCGCGGATGCGTTCTGCTGAGCGAGCGCGTCATCGAGAGAATCGACGGGAATCAGGTACAGAATCGGACCGAAGGTTTCAGTCTGTACGATGTCCCAGTCGTTGTGTGCCCGTATGAGCGTGGGCTCGACGAAGTTGCCGGGCCCCGGCAGGACCTTGGCGCCGCACAGCACTTCCCCGCCAGCCGCCCGCGCTGCGGCGATCGCCGCCTGGTAGCGCTCAACCGCCGACGAGTCGATCAAGGGCCCCATCAGGGTCGCAGGGTCCAGCGGATCGCCGATCCGGACTTGTCCGTAGGCGTGCACCAGACGCCGCTCCAACTCGTCAATCCGGGATGAATGCACCAGTATCCGGCGAGTGGTGGTACACCGCTGACCTGCCGTGCCCACGGCCCCAAACACGATCGCCGGCACTGCCAGATCGAGATTAGCCGTCTCATCGACGATGATCGCGTTGTTGCCACCTAGCTCCAGGAGACTCTTGCCGAGGCGCGCGGCAACCCGTTCGCCGACGTGCCGGCCCACGGCCGTCGAGCCGGTGAAGGACACGAGCGCTACGCGCCGGTCATCCACGAAACGTGTGGCCAACTCCGTGCCACCATCGATGAACATCTGGAAGATCGGCGGCAGCCCGTGCGTCTCCATGACCCGATTGCAGATGTTCTGCACGGCGAGCGCCGTCAAAGGCGTCTTTGGCGACGGCTTCCAGACGGATGCATTGCCGCAAATCGCCGCAAGAAAGGCATTCCACGCCCAGACAGCGACCGGAAAGTTGAATGCCGAGATGATTCCAACGACGCCCAGGGGGTGCCATTGCTCATACATCCGGTGCTGGGGCCGTTCGGAATGCATGGTGGAGCCATACAACATGCGCGACTGGCCGACAGCGAAGTCGGCGATATCGATCATTTCCTGCACTTCGCCGAGGCCTTCGGCGAGGATTTTGCCGTTCTCCAGCGAAACCAGCGTTCCGAGATCAGTCTTGTGACGGCGCAACTCGTCGCCCAACAAGCGGACTGCCTCGCCGCGCTTGGGCGCGGGGACGCGGCGCCACCACGCCGCAGCCTCGAGCGCTGACGCGATGACATTCTCGTAGTCCTCGGCGCTCGCAGGGCGCATCTGCGCGATCAACGAGCCATCGGTTGGATTACGCACATTGATCAATGTGCTTTCGCGCGCAGTGGACCAACCGTGCGAGCCGGACCAGGCGCCCGGATTCGCCGCCTTCAGGCCCAGGCGCCCCAGCAGGGAGTTGATGTCGAGTTTGCTCATGCCACAGCCTTGGTCTGGCGGCGCTGGTTGCCGGCCTTGCCCGACACGACCACCTGGCCGGAAATGTCCTTGGTTCCGCCCAGCGCGTAGTAACGGCCAAAGCGATTCGCAATGATGTCAGTCAACCGGAACTGCTCCTGAGCCACGAACCCGGTGAACTGCCCGCGGTTCTGCAGCACGATGTCCACCACGGCGGTAATGCCCGCAGCGGTCGTGACCTGGATCGCCGACCAGAGTCGTCCGGCAATCACCTGCGGATACACCTTGTTGACGTAGTTCTCTTCGCGCAGTTGGCCATCCTGCTTGCCCGTGACTGCCGCGTAGACAATGACGACGTCCTGCAGCGTCTGCGGAACGGCATTCTCGAGGATGTGTTTGAGCGTCCCGCGATCGTGGTTGAGCTTCAGGTCATTCATCAGGAGCCGCATCTGATCGCAGTGCCCCGGGTAACGGATGGTCTTGTAGTTCATGTACTCGCAATGCTCGCCGTGAGTTTCGGCGAGAGAGCCAAGTCCACCCGAGGTGTTGAATGCCTCGTAGAGCGTGCCGTCGATCTCGATCTCCTCGAGTCCCTCGAGCGGCGCGACATCCAGCACGCGTCCATCGACGATGGCCTGGCAGGGATTGCCGTACTCGTTGATGAGTCCCTCGGTGGACCAGGTCAGCGAGTACTTGAGCACGTTGTTGGGATGCTGAGGGAGCGCGCCCACGCGCAGCTTCACTGTGCGCAACTCGTCGAAATGGGTGATGAGCTCAGCCGCCGCGATGCTGATGAAGCCCGGCGCCAGGCCACACTGCGGCACAAACGCATGGTTTGCTCCGGTCGCAATAGCCCGCACCGCACGGGTGACTTCCACGTCCTCAGTCAGATCGAAGTAGTGAGTACCGGCTTTCCGGGCGGCCTCCGCGACCCCGACGTTGCAGTAATAAGGCAGGCTGGAAATGATGGCATCGACGGGGTTGTCAGCCAGGTGCTTGGCCAATGCAGCCGGGTTGCTCGCATCGAGGGCATAGGAGGACAGGTTCGAGGCGGCATGGGCACGCACCACGGACTCCGCGGCGGCGCCATCGACGTCGCCCAGCTGAACCTTGTAACTGCCGGATTCTGCAAGCAATCCTGAGATCAGCGCGCCGATCTTGCCGGCCCCGAGAATGAGTACGCGATGCATTAGAGTCCCCTCGAAAAAGGCGCGCATTCTGCCCCCAGACCCCCCCTCGACGCCAGTTATCCCGGCGCGCAGCGCATGAATACCGCGTGGTAGCATCAGCTGAACTATGCGATCACCCGAAACAACCTCGTGGCACAGCGCGAGCTGGCAGAGCAAGACTGCCCAGCAGCAGCCCGTTTATGCGGATCCCAAGGCCCTGGAACGGGCGGTGGCCCACCTTTCCCGCCTACCCCCGATCGTGGTTTCGTGGGAGGTCGATGCCCTGCGCGAGCGGCTGGCCGCCGCGCAACGCGGCCAGGCGTTCCTGCTCCAGGGCGGTGATTGCGCTGAGACCTTTGCCGACTGCGAATCGGACCTGATCGCCAAGAAGCTGAAAATCCTGCTGCAAATGAGCATCGTGCTGCTGCACGGTCTCAAAAAGCCCATCATCCGCGTGGGACGCATGGCCGGTCAGTACGCTAAGCCCCGCTCCGCCGACAACGAGACACGCAACGGAATCACCCTGCCCGCTTACCGCGGTGACCTGGTCAACCGACCGGAGTTCGAAGCAGGCGCCCGTGCTGCGGATCCCGATCTTCTGCTGCGTGGGTACGAGCGTGCCGCACTGACGTTGAATTTTGTCCGGGCCCTGGTGGATGGCGGCTTTGCCGACCTGCACCACCCGGAGTATTGGGACCTGGGCTTCGTCAAGCACGCGCCTTTGAAGGACGCCTATCAGCGGATCGTGAATTCGATCGCCGATGCACTCGATTTCTTCGAAGGCATGAGCGGTACTTCGGTGCACGAGGCGCGGCTGGTCAGCTTCTACGCCAGCCACGAGGGATTACACCTGCTGTACGAGCAGGCCCAGACCCGTTTCATTCCGCGCCAGAACCGCTGGTACAACCTGTCCACGCACTATCCGTGGATCGGAATGCGGACCGCACAACTCGACGGGGCCCATGTTGAGTATTTCCGCGGCATTTCCAACCCGGTAGCCATCAAGATCGGCTCTGCGATGGACTCGAGCTGGCTGCAGGGATTGGTCACCACGCTCAATCCACAGAATCAGCCCGGGCGGCTGACTCTGATTCATCGCTTTGGCGCGAAGGACGTCGAGAATTCGCTGCCGCGCGCCATCGAGGCCGTCAAGGCAACCGGTCATAGCGTGTTGTGGGTATGCGATCCCATGCATGGCAACACAGAGACCAGCACCGGCGGGCTCAAGACGCGGCGCTTCGAGAATATTCTCAAGGAGCTCGACCTGGCTTTCCGCATCCATGCGGACATGGGGTCGTATCTCGGCGGAGTGCACATCGAGCTCACTGGCGATGACGTCACCGAGTGCACCGGTGGGGCCCGCGGCTTGACTGACACTGACCTGCAGAGAGCGTATCGGTCGCAGGTCGATCCGCGCCTCAATCACGAGCAGGCACTGGAGCTGGCGATGTTGATCGCGGAGCGCAGCCAGAATCGCCGCGCTGACAAGCGCTTACAGGCTCAAACAACGTAAGTCGCGGCGGTAACGCTAGCGCCCCGGCAACCGCAACGCGAACCGCGCCCCGCCCAGCGTCTCTGACTCACCGATAGTCAGCGTCCCTCCATACATTTCCACCGTGTCCTGGACCATGGATAACCCGATCCCATGGCCCGGCACCGCCTCATCGGTACGCACTCCGCGTTGCCCTATGCGGATGCGGTCTTCGAAGGAGATGCCCGGTCCGTCGTCCTCCACGACGATACTGAGTCGCTCCTTCGTCGCGAAACTGCCGTCAACGGAGGCTGTCAGGCGCACCACCCCGCGGCACCACTTGCAGCCGTTGTCGAGCACGTTGCCGAGCAGCTCAATCAGATCGCCGCGATCGCCGATGAACTGACACGTAGGCGCCACTACCAGCTCGATCGACAAATCCTTGCGCGCATAGACCTTCAGCAGGGCCACCCTCAGCTCCGCGACAATCGGC
>Ga0307511_10008609_pt1 | contig 10201 bp, 10 predicted proteins | sample 13_EM_MG_FD_200266 | JGI IMG/M metagenome (GOLD analysis project Ga0307511, IMG submission 200266) | Populus trichocarpa ectomycorrhiza microbial communities from riparian zone in the Pacific Northwest, United States - 13_EM | ecosystem: Host-associated > Plants > Roots > Unclassified | place... | reverse complement strand
CCTGCAATGAACCACAAGAATGCGGACTGTATTGCATATTCGGAATATTACAAGTACATATCAATTCAAGGAACCCACAAACATTACTACAGAGGAGATTCCGTGACACCAGGTGCATACGTAACATGGTCAAAGATGAAATTTTGACATTAATGAAAGCGTAGACTGCAGTTTGATGACTACTTTGAGTTCAACTACGCCAGGTATGTACTGGAACCACCAGTTCGCCAGAGTCACCTGGATGATTCAGAATAATCCTACATCATGCGTCAACTACAAGAGCGTACAATGAACCGATCGGAGGATATTCTTGAGATCCAAAGATAATTAGCCAGTAGTCTGGCCATACTAGACGGGCAGTGCCCGCTATCCTGGTGGAAAGTTCATACAACTGAATAGCCTACTCTAGCATGAATGGCAAGGGACATATTGAGTCTTCCACTGACTTCGGTGGCAGTAGAGCGTATATTCAGCGGTGCTCGCAATATTTTGCCATACTGCCAGAACCGAATGGGTCACAAGATGATCACAGTGCTAATGTTAACTAAATCCTGGGATTCAATACACGCAAAATATGCTGCAGCGGCAGAAACAATCCCTGCACATGTTGAAGAAGGTTTAGCTGATCTTGATGACCAGGATGTAGGCCTGGAGAGACAGGCTCTCCGATATGAGCCCGAATTCCTCCACCGCATGATGCTCATTCCACTTGATGAAAAGCGGGACTTGGCGATACAGATTCAGAAGCCGATAGTGCCACGGCTGTTGAAGAAGAGTTTCAGGTAGATGATGACTTGGCAGACATATCCGCTCAGGTGTCTAGCCCATTCAGTTTCAGTCCCCAGTTAACGGGAGGAAGAGCAAACTCGTTCCAATGCAGGTTACTGCTGGAGGAACGAGGGACACCATCACCCTCCACCCCACACCGCGGCGCGAAGCGGGCTCTATCACCATCGGTCCATCTCACACCCTCAATGGCAACCAGGGTCCAGAAAAAGCTACGGCCCACGCAAGGTAGGAATTATATAGTATAATTCTATATACTGGTGGGCCAAACAAAATGCGATCTGGTAAATGTCATTTGCGTATCAGTGTTAGTTTATGTGTTAGATTTCCTTTGCATGTTGGGTTCCTATTGTGCGTGAGATTTCCTTGGTGAGTTAGTTTTCCAGAGTATATTAGATGTCCATAATACATGAGTTTTCCTGAGTTAGGTTGTGTTCCTTTGTGTGTGGGTTTGTTTTCCAGAGTATGATAGATGTCCATAGTACATTAGTTTTCCAAAGTTGGTTTGTATTCCTTTGTGTGTGGGCAAGGAGATATTTGCAAGATGCAAGGGTTGCGGCTTTATTGGTGGTGGGATTGAGGTTTCTGAAGTTGGGATTATGATTTTGAGTACGTATACGTGGGGTCTATAAGATTGAATTGGGATGGGCAAGTTCGATGGGCCGGGCTAGAAGGCGTTTCTGTATGTGACGTCGGTATTAGGGGAATGAGGGGAGTAGGTAGAATGGTGGATGTGCGGCAGGTGGGAGCGGGGCAATATAGGGCATTAAGGGAGAGACGGGAAATAATGCGTAACAAGACAAACGATCGGAGACCCGAACAATGATGGATGACAAGAGGGATGATCCGTAACAAGAATGAGAATCCGTGACAAGAACGATAATCCATGACAAGGACGACAATCTGTGACAAGAACCAGAATCCATGACAAGAACGAGAATCCGTGACAAGAACAAGAATCTATGACAAGAACGAGAATCAGTGACAAGAACGAGAATCCGTGACAAGAAAGAGAATCCATGACAGGGACAATAATTCGTAACAAGAGCAGTGATCAACATAAAGAGTAGGGATCCGTGACAAGAGCCGTATTCCGTGACAATGATGGCATTGCAGGATAAGGACAATATGCCGGCACAAGAGGCATGATCGCGTACATGATGCACATGACCAGGAAGAAGAGCAATGCACGGGGAGGAGGAGGGTGCATGAGCGAGGGTAAATGCTATAAGGTCGAGCGGGATCAGGGAGCAGTGGAAAAAGGATGGAGACCGCGAGTATGCTTGAATGAGAACAATAGGGAATGGGTAGATATGTGATGAAGAAAGAAATGGAAATTCGGAAGTGGTGGGGCTAGGCATAAACAAAAGGATATAGGAAGTTAGTGTGAGGGCTTGGGGAGGGATCTGTAGATCACCGATTAATCGCCCATTCGGCGCGAGTCGAGTTGTTGCGAAAGCTTACCGAGGCAAGGCGATACTCGAGCGAGTTGTTAGGCGGGGAAACTCGGACCAACTCGACCCATGGCTCACACTATTCTTAGATAAAGACTCTAAGCCAGAGAGAGTTCCTGACGAACCTTCAGCTGGTCCCTTCCCACCTCCATGCCAAATATCACTGACTACCCCCTCTGCAACGAAGTCATTTTCAAGGAAAGACTTCTCTGAAGTCCCTGAGACACCCAAACTAGACTACAAGAGCTACCCTAAACGATCAAACAAAGGTCCTGATCATTACTCTGAGTCTGGTTGCGTTCGACTTGTCCCAGAACCTGATAGCTATCAAGAAGCTATGTCGTCACTGGCTGCGGATACATGACAACAAGCCATCTTGCAGGAACACCAAGCAATTGAAGAAGCAGGAACGTGGTCTGTTCACAATATTACTGATCTACCTAAATGTAGGAAGCCTTTTGGAATTAGGTAGGTATTTAAGGTAAAGCATCATACTGATGGATCTGTTGAATGACATAAGGCACGCATTGTTGCAAAGGGCTATTCACAACAAGAAGGCCTTGATGATAATGAGACATTCGCACCAGTGACATGGTATGATTCCTTACGACTCATCATTGCCCTTGCATTGCACCTTAGACTCTATTTAAAACAACTCGATATCAAATCAGCATTCCTGAATGGTGAACTCAAAGAAGAAATGTAGATGATACCATATCCTGTTATTGGTCTTGATGGCAAAATCCTCCGTCTATGCCAAGCACTCAACAGTAGTTCGATTAAACTTGCTACTGTCCTTGCTGAACTCGGTTTTATATCACTTCCCTTCGATAATTGTCTATTTATTAATGTTACTCTCTATGTTATACAGGTTGTATACATTGATGATATTACTATAGTGGGACCTAGACCTCAAATCGACATTCTCATCACCCATTTGAAGTCCCACTTTAAGACCACTGTAAAAGGCGGCCTTAAATACATCCTCGGAATCGAAGTCAATGAAACAGAACATGTTCTGGAATTAGGTCCCTGACAATACATTACCAACATCCTTACTCGCTTTGGAATAGATAACCGTCGATCAGTTCAAACTCTGATCGATCCTAAAGAACCTTTGGTTAAGGCTAATTGTTCAGAACCCCCACATGAACGTACCGTATACCAACAAATGATCGGTTCTCTTATGTATCTCTTTACTTGTACACCACCTGACCTTGCTTTCCCTGTTTCCTTTCTTTCAGACTTCTTTTCTCATCCCCTTAAATGTCATCATACAGCTATGAAAAAAGTATTTCATTATATTGCTGGAACTTGTTTTCTCTCTCTTAAGTATCATCAACCTGCTGCTTCTGTTCCCCTTGAGTTATATGGTTTTTCTGATGATGACTATGCTTCTTGTCGTGATACACATTGTTCGGTTACTAGATATGTTTTCTTATTAAACAATTGTGCAATCTCTTGGTTTTCTTAGAATCAGAACTCTGTCTCCGCCTCTACCACTGAATCGTAGTACATGGCACTCTCTAATACCGCTTGACAAGCTCTCTGGTACCAAAATGCCGACACACAGCTCGGACACTCTATACCTGTTCATCCAAGAGCAGACAACACCTCAAGGATTAATGTTCCAGAAACCCTAGTCAATAACCCTCGAACAAAGAACATTGACATTGCTTATCAGTTCACAAGAGAACAACTCCTGCCCAATTCTTTCACTCTCAGCTATGTTCCCAATGGTGAAAATACTGCCGACATTTAGACCTAAGGGTTCACTCCTATTGTTCAGTATACTCATATGAATAGTATAGGGTTTACAGAATGAGAGAGAGTGTTGCGGCATACATTCTGTGCCGTCTAATGATATTATCTGCTACTATTTAGTAATATATATTTCCTATATACATATCGTATTACTCTTTCCATTTCTATTACGATATCTTATCTTTATTGTCTCTATCTATCTCTATTTCGAGTATCTTACAGCATGACTTATATGCAGCCTAAGCTATACCTCTACACTCACATGTTTATTATACCATGCTCGTTAAATCCCACACTATGTTACATGTAGGCTGTCATGCATAGTTCCTTTCCTGTTACGGACTTCACTTAGTTATATCCTTTAACAGTTAGTTAATTAGTATCATCATTCACAGGTCCCTCTTATGTATTTAGATCCGGCTATTCCACTGTTCTCTAGATAGAATAATAATAGCATTCATATTGTATTCGCACACATATCTATCACCTGCGAACTCCATAACTTCCGCTTGTTCACCCCTATTTCCACGCTGTCCTACACCGATTTATTTATTGGCTGTTCACCTTTAATCTATCCACTAGGATAGGAATTTCAGTCGACTAAGCGAGACTCATGGAAATAGAAGGCTACTCCTATTACTTCTAATTACACCTGCTCCTCTGAGACCATCGATATTTACATTTCTAAGCTTAATATCAAAAAAGCTCCAAACTACACTCACATGTGGACTGCGGAAGAATGGGCAATTAGGAACACTCCTAATGCTTGCCATGCCCCATGGAATCTGCAACCCGAACAAAACAACCCATGTGACTACAATATCAAGATCGTACCAGACTAGGAAAGACCCTCCTGTCTCACTGCTTGCGTCACTACAATATTATACTGCAAGGCAGCTTCTAGAGAAACAAGGGGATCTCATCAACGTCAAAACACCTTTCTATCCCTCACTAATCCCATGAGATGTGTGCCAGGATAGGGATTTATGCAACAGCAACACCATACAGGAAGGGAGGAGAATAACCTTATTCCCGACCCTCCAAAAACAGGAGAATACGTCAATTCCTCCCACATCTACTACCACTCATAGTTGCAACTTTTGCAAAGGAGAGGGAATCTCTGTATCCACATTCGAGGGAAAACGCAAGACAGATACAGACCTCAGGTATAGAATCGTAACAGGGACTAATATGACAAAGATATACCTCGTTCTCGAAGATGGCCACAAGAAAGACTCCTACCTCCATCTCATAGCTTACATTTACCATGATGATAGAATAAGGTATGCCTATATCCTGCACATCAGGATATGCCTTATGTAGAGCCAGCTCTACATATAAAGTAATACGTTGTCGTGTGGATAGGTTTACCAGCCTGTCGCACAGACTATAAACCTGAGAATCCGCTGATAGTAATAAATCATTTTCCTAGTAACTATAGTACGCAGCCATAGTTAATACTTGTCAACAGGTGGCCCTGCCCACTAGGGGCTTGAATTGATAGGGATGACCCTCAGGTCTTATAAATTCTCTAACTGTGTCTAATTACAGTTGTTCACCTCTGCCGCCTACAACACTAGTGGCGGACCAGCAGCCCTTAAATATTTCATGCCCAAGGAAATACTGAGTCAGTAGGAAGGCTGTGCGCAAGCCTCTGACTCATACATGAAATGAAAACCATCTCTGACTCCTACCTGCGTGACTCACCAATGAGTCATGCGCTCAATTATACAAATGAAATACATGAGTCATAATTCTGTTTGGTGGCTATACTTTCACATGAGTCACCCTCTGAGTCATAATCCACCAACTACTTGTTAGTATCCACTAGTTCCTACTAGATGTGGAAGGTAGTTATTTTATGCCGGTGCATATATATAACTTCCTTACACTACAATGCTCTACAAGGGAAAAAAGGAGTAAGCCAGAATCATAGGTTCTTAAATAAGATTGGGAGAGGAGAATGGAGGCTAGTTCTAGCAAGAAGGTTCAACATGAACAGTAAGAACTACCTCGAAGCTGCAATCAAGGAACCTCATGATCCCACAGCACTTAGCTGATTTGAGAAAACTTTGAAATAGTTCCCTGATAAATTCATTTTCTAGCCATTTTGAAGGGTTGTTATAGAATACGTATTGAGTTGCAATGCCTGTCAATGGACGAAGTATAGCAACAAGCCACCTGTAAGTGTGGGCCAAGTTAGTAGAGAAGTTCTGTAAGGAACTTGGCTCTACGAACGTGGTTATAGGGTCTTAAGCACGCCTACTATGTCCTATACAGGATAATAGTAGGTGGCTAAGGGGTTTGTGTGTGTGGGGTTGGTTGAGGATCAAGAGGTACAAGTGGACAAGAATATTACCAGTGTAGCTTGTGTATTTCTGAGGTTGCTAAACTCGACCGTGCTGAATGAGAACTATTCTATCTAAGGCCGTGGAATTCAGATCTTTAATAGATACTGAGTTCCTACTGCAATGAGTCCATTTGGACTCATATTAGGCAACAGGAAAGACTCATTATAATACCAGATCATAAAGAATACATGATGGATCATTATAGACACGTCCAGTGTCCTGATGATGCCTAACAAGGTAATGGAAACAAGGCTGCCAACGAGATAAACAACCAACAAGAAAATAGAATAAGCTGCTGCCCAATTAGGCAGGCATAACAGGAGATGGTGGTCAGCAAGCTGACATACATGAGACTAACCCAGAATGATACAGGAATATGACAGGTAATAATAATGAAATATGACGAGAAAACTACAAGGAAAAACAACAGGACTCATCCCAATATAATTCTTCCTAATCCAAACATGTCCAAAAACAGTAGCTGTCAAAACAGGCCAAAAACGTGCCTTGATATAACCCAATAAAATTCACCAAAACTGCCTTTGAGATAGAACACGTGTAGAGAAAACATATACTAGAAAACCAGTTCCTTACACCACCACTATGACAGGTAACTATATTACATCTTTGTAATGGGCGATGCCAATAGTAGCACCGCGGGCTGTTTAATAGAGTCTATACTATCACACAAGTGATAATGTAGGTTTGTTATTAGTTCCGCTAAGTCGAGGACTCACAGGGTCTTTGAAAACATCCAGATTTCCTAAGCAGAAAGAGAATTAACAGGTGTAATCTCTCTGTATTCAAACTATCTAAGGCTTGTCTAAACTCGGTCTGAAGTGATCTGATCTGAGAATCCTGCCCCAGAAGGGCGGAACGGCTAAGTACTTATACTAGCCGCCAAGGCTTCTGAAGTTTGAAAAACCTGCTTTCTGGTCTTTGCAGAAAACCTGCTTTCTGGTCTTTCCAGAAAACCTGCTTTCTGGCAGTTCCAGAAAGCACTTCTCCATGACTATAAATATAGGGGTGGGAGGTCAGGCCTCCAGCAGTCAGAAATACAGTTGTAGATTTATAATGCATCATGATAAAGAAAAGTACATGAGGACCTGATGCGCTCAAGGCACTAGTCCATATAGTACTATGCCTGAGCCATCAGGTATACATGATAAGTGATAGAAAATGCATACTAAGCCAAATATAAGAAATGGTCTGCCGTTATGTTTCCCCACTTAAAAGGATTTCCTACTCTTGTTGTCTTGCCCAAGCTGGAGGTTATCCGAAATAACAAGTGCAAGCACGACAGTTATGAGAATAGCAATGTTCGCAATTAACAATAGGAGACCAACGTAACTTCCAAATGATCCATGCTAGACATTCATGACATAAGGAACAATAAAAACATCTGATAGATACCTTGTTTGCCATACCCTCGTCCATTGTTAATTCGGAACAACAATTAAAACAACAGAAAGGAATACGCGATTGCTAGGTTAATTCAACTGGCGTGAATTAGTACTTTGGGAAAATATTCTACATATCTTCTGTATGGTTTGTAGCAGCGGAGGTGAGGTCTTGATCGTCTGAACTGAGGGCAAGAACTCTCTCAAATTCAGTTTGTATAAATTACTTGGGGGTTTCTCGAGTGTGATGCTTCTTGAGTTTCTTGTAGGATCTACGTTGCTCTAAGGTGTTGGAATAGTGTCCGCTTGTCCAAAAGTCTTCAATGATTTCAAGGCTGATGTCTTCAAAGTTGATCCACCCATCTTCATCGATTCCGTAACGTTTCCATCGAATCAGGTATTGTCCTTTGCCAGTACGAGGAGCAGTATGAAATTCGAGTACTCGTTCCACTTCCCACCTTCTATCCGTTACTTCACCAGGTTGTTCTTATGCCGACCTGGGAAGTTGGTTGAATCATTTTTAATGTAAGCATCAGCAAAAAAAGATCGGCGCTACAATTCCCCACATGGCGTTACAACAATTTTCTGTCCCATACACGTTGTGTGCGCTACCAACATCATCCCCGCTAGTTGCTTCTCATTTGCCTTCCCAACAGCCACACACTTATCTTTGCAGCTCATGCCATGCACTTGTGCATCATATCTCGCTCACGTTCCCATTTCTACTACCTCTCACTTGTCCCTCTACGCGCTCACGAGTCCGATTACATACTTGTCACGTCTCTTTTTCTCTCCGCCGCACTCTTCCATTTAATTCATGCTCCTATACATCATTCATTTCATTCCACACATGGTAATCCACTCTGTTATGCACTATCCAATTTCGTTCCGATTCCACTGGTATCAAATGTACTGCCCCCTCAATAGTACGCAGCCATACCACTGTTTGCCCTCCCCCGTGCAAGAATTCTTTCACCTCTGACATCCATTCGGGGTCGTGAGGCGTCGGATTTCCTGCCCACTCCAGCAGTATCACATGAGCTAACTTGTACAACTTTCCATTTGACCCCCTAAGTGTAAATAATGCATTTAAGAATCCCGTTACTAGACCTTGATACCCCTACAAGCACCCCGTAACGGACGTAGGGCGGAGTCTCATTGACTCGATACGTACCCATACTGCATCTCTCCTTGCCTCCTTTTCTTGCCACATTCTCCCCCTGGTGGCCCGCACATGCTGCAGTTTATAAGCATTATTCTCATCCACATCTTGATCTGGCACAGGAATCTCAAGACTGTTGTATGCTTGCACAGTTGCAGGCAATAAAATACTCTCTGCGTCCAATTCTGGATCTTTGGCAACCTGACAAACGTTGCACGCAAAGAACTGTACTATATGTTCCCCGAGTTCTGGAGTCATGAATTCTTCCGCCACACGTACTAGATTGTATATTACTTGTATTGCACCCTTCCCTTGTAGTATAACGTAAATCCTGGCGCCTGAAGGCACAATCAGCCTCGTTTCTTTGCGTTTCGGACCCACAACGTCCCCCAACCTCTAATGAATTGCCGGATCCTCTGCTGCCCATGCTGTCATATCCAACTCCCTTACTGCGAAGCTATGAGATCGGGTGTAACCTTGGATGATTTGTGGTATGCTGTCAACGTGGTTACTCCGACGGTATGCATGCTTTAATGTCTTGTGTGATGTGTCGCAAACCTCCGTGGAATACTGGGGCAAGCTGCCATAGCGTGATATTTGGTCAGCCCAGTGCATAATGAAATGGATTTTGGGAAAGTTGAAATGTGAATCGTCTACGAGAACCTAATTAACGAGATATGCTCGTTCATCCCTGTCCTCCGCCGCCGCACGAGCCTTTTGGGCTGCTGTTCGTCCATTTGCATTTGCCTACACGTTGCGACTTTTATTCCGATCGGTAAGCTCCTTCGAGACCACATCCACCCTGCCTTTGGTAGCTTTGGTAGCCAGATAGCGCAAAAAAAGGTCCTTAGTGCGATGGAACTCTCATAGTATTCCGGCATATATCCAATTGTGCTATCGGTATGGCTCCGATACCAGAAGAGGAGGGCAAAATCAGTCAAGTATCGTACACAAGTGATTGCTCTTTTGAACTCCCGTTCTTGGGAGGCAGTCAGACGCGCTGTGTCTGTCTTGCGACGTAGAGCAGCAGTGAAAACACCCAAAATTACCATCAAGATTGATCGCATTTCCTTGCCTGAGACTTGACTTAAAAGTCTGTATGACTTGCGCGGCACATAGTTTCCAGGGTAACGAGGCCGGGAACTCCAGATATTATTGAATGCGGGGAGTCTGTTGTGGAATTCCAGAAACCCCTTTATCCATTCCATCAAATGCTGAAGGTTCCCCAAAATCATAGTGTGAAGGATATCCGATCGAATAAGCTCATTTGGAACCACATCCTTG